>CXWL01000073.1_pt1 | contig 36212 bp, 33 predicted proteins | sample 590931 | NCBI WGS metagenome assembly CXWL01 (sample SAMEA3498368, study PRJEB10139) | groundwater metagenome | biome: water well; material: biofilm material | place: Germany | collected 2015-04-27
TTCAACCTCATTCGCAGCTGGACGGCGCTGCCCCGGTTTTGCCTTTGCTTCGATTTCTACTGTGGCTCCTGTTTCCACCTCCGTGCGCGGGAATTTATCTACGATCACCGCGCCGCCACCTATCGTGGTTCGATACACGACGTCGGGCGTCTTGTTCCCCAGCGACTGGTGCGGCCGTTCACCGTTGTAGAAGACAAAGTACTCCGTCAAGCCGACCATCAGTTCGCCTATCGTGGCATAGCCCTTCAGATAGGCGTCCTCATGCTTGACGCTACGCCAGAGCCGCTCGACGAAGATGTTGTCGAAGGCCCGCCCCCGCCCGTCCATGCTGATGACGATGCCCTCTCGCTTGAGCACGCCGGTGAAGACTTCGCTGGTGAACTGTGAACCTTGATCACTATTGAAGATCTCCGGCTTGCCGTGGGTGCGTACGGCTTCCTCCAGACAATCGATACAGAATGTCGCTTCCATGTTGTGGCTGATCCGCCAGCCGAGCACGCGGCGCGAGTACCAGTCGATGATCGCCACCAGGTAGGCGAAGCCCTGCGTCAGCCGAATGTAGGTGATGTCCGTGCTCCAGACCTGGTTGGGCCTGACCACGGGAACGCCTCGCAGCAGGTAGGGATACACCTTGTGCCCAGGGTGCGGGCGGCTGGTGTTCGGCCCCGGGGCCATGCCCGCAAGACCCAGGATGCCCATCAGTCGCTGCACCCGCTTGCGATTGACGGTGTGGCCCGCCGCCTTGAGAAAGACCACCATCTTGCGTGTGCCGTAGAACGGGTGCCGTGTGTACTCCTCGTCGATCAGGCGGCTGAGCCGCAGATCGTTTTCATCGACCGGCTTCGGCCTTTGCCGCGCATAGACCGTGGCGCGGGATACGCCGGCCAGCGCACATTGCCGGACCACGGTCACCGCATCCTCTTGGTCGATCCACGTCTGCCGCATCATGGCAGGCTGATCCCGGACTTTTTTTTGAGCCAGTCGAGTTCCACTTTCAGCCTGCCGATCTCGCTGTACAGCAGATCCGGTTCCCGGTGCGCGGCCATCGGCTTGGGGCCGCGCTNNATATCTCCATGTGACAGCGCACAGCTTAAACTGCTGTCTTGAAATTGGGGTCCACTATAGTCAAAAAATCAGACGGGCACGACGGGTTTATTGACCTGCTCTGGAAAGGAATCCTGCTCGTTGAACACAAATCACGGGGAAAGGATTTAGACCGCGCCTTTCAACAGGCCAAGGACTATTTCCCTGGCCTCAAAGATAGAGACCTCCCCCGCTATGTTCTCGTTTCCGATTTCGCGCGCTTCCGCCTCTATGACCTTGAGGAAGACCAGCAACACGAATTCACCATCAAGGATTTTTATAAAAACGTCCGGCTATTCGGCTTTGTCGCTGGGTATATAACCACGTCCTACAAGGAGCAGGATCCGGTTAACGTCAAAGCCGCCGAGCGCATGGGGAAACTTCATGACAAGCTCAAGGCCATCGGGTACGAGGGCCACGAGCTTGAAGTGTACCTAGTCCGATTGCTGTTCTGTCTATTCGCAGACGACACCAGCATTTTCGAGCGACGGCAGTTTCAAGACCTCATTGAACAGCGCACAGCCAAGGACGGACAAGACCTCGCACAATGGCTGACGCATCTGTTCGAGGTTCTAAACACGCCCGGAGATGAGCGCCTTACAAGGCTAGATGAGCAGCTTGCCGCCTTTCGCTATGTCAATGGCAACCTGTTTGCCGAGCATCTGCGTACGGCTGATTTCGATCAGGACATGCGGGAAATTCTCATCGAATGCTGCGCGCTCGATTGGGGCCGGATTTCCCCGGCCATTTTCGGCGCGCTGTTTCAGTCCGTCATGATACCGGAATTACGGCGAAACCTAGGGGCGCACTACACCACGGAAAAAAACATTCTCAAGGTGATCGGCCCGCTGTTTCTTGACGAGCTGCGCGCTGAATTCGAGAGGATCAAACGGCAGCCGAAAAAGCTCTTGGAGTTTCACGAGCACCTAGCCAAACTCAAATTTCTTGACCCGGCTTGCGGCTGTGGCAACTTCCTTGTGATTGCCTACCGGGAATTGCGCTTGCTGGAGCTGGACATTTTGCGCGTCCTGCATGGCAAGGCCAAGACTCTTTCTTTAGACGTGGCACAGTTCAACATTTTGTGTGACGTGGACCAGTTTTTCGGAATAGAGATCGAGGAATTCCCGGCCCAAATCTCGCAAACCGCGCTGTGGCTGATGGATCACCAAATGAACATGCGGGTGTCTGAGGAGTTCGGGAATTATTTTGTCCGCCTGCCACTCAAGAAGTCCGCAACCATTGTGCACGGCAACGCACTGCAACGCGACTGGCGCGAGATCGTGAAGCCGAAGGAATTGAGCTACATCCTCGGCAATCCGCCTTTTGGGGGCAAACAATACCAAGATAACGAGCAGAAAGCGGATATGGCGCGCATTTTTCATGACGTTCGTGGTGCGGGTGTGCTGGATTTTGTCGCCCCGTGGTATCGCAAGGCGGCTGACTTTATGGAAAATAATCCAGCCATCAAGACAGCCTTTGTGTCCACCAACTCCATAACGCAAGGCGAACAGGTAGGGATTTTGTGGCCGGACTTGCTTCGACGCGGGATAAAAATTCACTTTGCACACCGCACTTTTCAATGGTCAAGCGAAGCGCGCGGCAAGGCTGCCGTACATTGCGTCATCATCGGCTTTGCCCTTCATGACACCCCGAACAAGCGCCTTTTCGACTATGAGACCCCGCAGGCCGAAGCCCACGAAATCAAGGTGAAGAACATCAACCCGTATTTGGTCGATGCAGGGGATATAGTCGTTCTCAGACGTAGCGAACCGATTTGCTCTACAGCCACTATGCGTTACGGCAGCAAGCCCGCGGATGGCGGCTATTTAATTCTGACACCAGAAGAAAAGAACACCCTTCTATCCATCGAGCCTCATGCTGCACCATTTATTCGAACGTACATTGGTTCAGAAGAGCTCATTAACAACAAGCAGCGATATTGCCTGTGGTTAGTTGATTGTGCGCCTGATGTGTTGCGCAGGATGCCAAGCACTCTTTCCAGAGTTGAGGAGGTACGCCAGTTTAGATTAGCTAGTGCCAAAGCCCCTACCCGTGAATTAGCTTCTACCCCGGCAGTGTTTTCTGAAATGCGACAGCCCTCTACCGATTATCTAGCCGTGCCGGAAGTTTCCTCGGAGAATCGTGCTTATATTCCCATCGGGTTTTTGCCCGTTTCCGTGATCGCAAGCAACCTACTTTATACCGTCGAAAATGCGACTGTTTTCCACTTCGGAATTCTCTCATCCGCCATGCACATGGCTTGGGTTCGGAGTGTCTGCGGTCGGATGAAAAGCGATTACCGCTACTCTGCCGGGATTGTTTACAATAATTTCCCCTGGCCGCAAGCTCAAACCGACAAACAGCGGCAGGCTATTGAGCAAGCCGCGCAAGCTGTGTTAGACGCGCGCGCGAAATATCCCGCTTCATCACTTGCCGACCTCTACGACCCTTTAACCATGCCGCCGGAACTGGTCAAGGCCCATCATCGACTTGATGCAGCCGTTGACAAGGCTTATTCCAAAAAGAAATTCTTGGGCGATAGTGACCGGGTGGCTTTTCTGTTCGAGTTGTATCAGCAACTCGCAAGCCCGCTTGAGGCTAAAAAGAACATGCGCCGGAAATTGGACTAAGTGGGTTAATACCAGGCAAAGCATAAAACTGATCAACAAAATTGCTGTTTGGTGCGCATGGCTACCGACCTCGCCCGACCGCTTCTATCCCGACTTCGTGACGATCCTGCAGGACGGGCGCGTCTTCGTCATCGAATACAAAGGCGCACATCATGCCGATGGATTCATCGTTGAGGCATATGCTCGTCTATGGCAAGATGCAACAAGGACTTTTCTACAGCCTCGTCAGCCTCGCCAGGAGCATAAGACGTAGCGTGAGGTAAGGCGGGTGCTATGATTTCGACCGACCTGAGAAGGTAAGCTTACGACTGGCGCATGGACGTGAACAATTCCCATCGCTACCGAGTCAGTTTGAGGACCCCGCACCGGAGACCCGAGGCATGAAGACACTCGATCACTGGGAAGGTCGCCTGACAGCCGTCCCGAGCACTATTGAATGTTCAGAGATGCGCCTGCTGAGCGGCCAGGACCACGAGCCGCCCATATTCGTCGGCCCCGGCTACATCGACATCAGAAGCTCGACCGCCATCGACTTCACGATGTTCGCGACGTCCTCCGACGACGGGGAGGCGATCCGCCGCCTCGTGCGCGCACGCGAGAACCCATACGAGGACTTCGAGCAATTCCGCCTGTTTGCCACCGACTACCAAGGCACCGAGTGGGCCTGCGGCTTGACCAGACCCGAACTGAAGGGGATGCCCAAGGCCGACTGGCCCTTGACGGGCAGCCTCAACTCCCTGGTGACGCACGCCTCCGGGCCTTGGGTATCCACCGAATCCGGCGTGGAGCTTGTCTTTCGACCGAAGCTCTGGCTCCCGATGGACAAGGCGATGGTGACCGTTACCTCCGTCGATGGCACGGAGATCCAGCGAAGCCACAGCGCCGGACAGCAGACCGTCCAAGCTCTCGATTCGGAGATTAGGTTCTTCTACACGCCTTCCGGCGAGTCGCTGTGGTTGACGGCGAAGACATCCGACAAGCTCCAGCACCCGTACGTCGAGAACTGGCTCAGTGAGCCTCTCCGAGTTCTGCTCGGGCAACTCGTCTTCCCTCGCCTAGTTGCTCACAACTTCGGGGATGGGACCGCACGGGTCTGGCTACGCCCATCGCCTCGCCATTTCAGAGACTCGAGCGTCGCCTCGCTGCTCGGTGTCGACCCTCTCGGCGCAGGCGCGAAGTTCTGGGAGCTCTATACGAGCTTGCTCACGCTGATCGCGGAGGCAAGAGATGACAAAGGGCATCCGAATTTCGAGTCGCACCGCATCACACGCTTCTACGAGGAGATCATTCAGGCCACCCAAGGATCGATGTGGGTCGTATGCATGACCCTTGCCAGTGCGGCAGAGGGGCTTGCCAAGATGCTGATGCGCCCTGATGAACGAAGATCCGACTTCACTGAACAGGACATCGAGAGCCTCAAGACCAACGTCGCAACCTGGAAAGGCGACGAGGGACTCCGAAATCGAGTCCTGGCTGACATCGCACGCGCTAGCGAAAGGAGCGTCGGCAGGTATCTACGTGACCTCAGGCAGCGCGGCATCTTGGAGATACGCAACGAGCGCGCTTGGTCAGCCGTTCGCCACGCAGTCATGCACGGAAACCTCGTCTCCCCGTGGGCGACAGAGGAAGAAGACAAGCGCCTGCGCGATCTCGCCGACCTCGTTCACCGCCTTACTCGCAAGCTGATCCGCGAAGGGGCCGATGGGAAAAAAGATTCGGCTTGACTCTCGAACATGTCCATTCCCGACGCCGCAGGACCATGTGGGGCGGACGAGCGACCCCGTGAGCGGGGTGAATCAGACGTAGTCCGATGGGAGAGCGACATCAGAAAACGCCTACCAACAAGAAAAGATGTTAAACCTTAAAACATACAACTTTTGCGATTTGTTTGAATTCAATTCAAGAAGGAATCCAGTAGGAAGGCTGCACTTAAAAATTGATTCAACCATTTATCCGCCAGAGTTTGAATTTACGGCTGGGACCCGATACGGCACGTTTGAAATCTCGAATCACCTTGATGATTTAGCCCTTACTTATAAAGAAGCAGACATTCTTGTTCTTCATATGTTTGTGCCTGATGGATTGATAGGGAATAGCCTCGCAAACCATACACCGGAAAAGAACCTTTATAGATACGGCACGTTCAAACATTTAAAAGATGCTCGAGAGAAGGGACATTTTCTCATCTTCCCAGCGATTGAATACATCAAGAAGGAATATGATGCTGCTCGACAAGATAACGAGTTGGCACACAGGGAAAGCGTTACGCCAGAAAGGGTAACCATAACAACAAAAAATAACGTTCGAATCATTCCAGTGGGTGATGTCACCTTTTCTACTCTTCATCTTCCTATAGATTCATACATATTGTGCTTCTCATACGACTACGATGAAGGACTTTACGAGGAATTTAAAGGTTCTGACGCATGTCTTATTATTGATGATGTCGAAGAATTTGCCGATAGATTACACGCTGCTTTCACAAAAGCGGTGCCATCACATTGCGGTGTCAATGCAAGAGTGTCATATAGCAAACACCAAAATAGCCTTGGGGTTCTTTTCTCAAAACCTAAAAAGTATCTCTACCAGAGAGAGCATAGGTTCTTGTGGGTACCAGAGAATCCCATACACATGCTTGAGCCAGTAGCCTTTATCAAGGAAAGCCCGGAAAATATACGAACCATTATCCCAGCTCCTGTCGAGATCTATGCCGGCCCCCTTGACGACATTACGGAGGTTGTCGATAAGTTCGTTGAAATTTCCTGAGCGGCTCTCATGGTTGTCTCACGCCGCCTTCTTCGTCTGAGCCGGTTGCGGCTCCGCGTGCTCGGCCTCGATGGTTGCCATAACCTGTGCAATCCCTGCAAAGCCTTTCACGCGTTTGAACTGCTGCTCGCAATAGAGCAACACGGTCCCCAGCCACCGTTGGAGCATCGCGCTCCCTCGTGTACGCTTGATGTTCCGCTCGCTGTGCCGGACCAGCGAGAACAGGCTCTCGATCGGGTTGGTCGACAGTAACGTCTTACGCAGCAACGCGGGTACCTTCAGGCGATGCACCGTCAACAGCTCTTCGAACGCCTCCAGGAGCGAGTCCGCCGCCGACTCGTTCTTGGTCCGTAGCCACGCTTCCAGCTCCAGCAGCATCTGCCGGGCCTCGGCGTAGTGCGTCTGCTCCAACGCGATCGTGAGCCGCTGATGGGCCTCGTGGCGGTACCGCTTCGCCAGGTGCCGCTGCAGATTTCTGGTCTTATGAATGGCGCATCGTTGATGCACCAGCTTCTTGCCGAACCGTTCCCGCAGCGCCTTGCGCAGGCCGCTCCCGCCATCCGTCACGAAGAGGATCCGCCGAGAGAGCACCAGGCCGCGACGCTCCAGGTCCCTGAACAGCGCCTCACAGATCTCGTGATTCTCAGACGAGCCTTGCCAAAACCCCAAGGCCATCTTCGCGCCGCTCAGGTCCACACCCAGCGCGACAAGAAAGGCCTCGCCGCCCCGGTGGACGGTGTCCAGGAAGAGCGCGAACGGCGTGTACGCCGCCAAGGACCGCTTCTGGAACGCCTTCAGCTTTTGGGCCGTCAGCGCCACCATCTTGTGGGACACGGCAGACGGCGACACGCCGAAGGCCCGCGCCGCACCGAGGACGGTCTCGGAGTATTTCTGCTCGGAGACCCCTCGCAAGATTTTCTCCAGCAGTTCTTCGGAGAAGTCTCCGGTGGCGTGCAGCCGCACATAGGACTTGAGCGGGATCTCTCCCTGTTCCACGTCTCTGAGTCGGGGGCGAGTGACTTTCACCTTCTGGTCTCCGATGTAGGCGGAGCCCGCCTCGTGGGCCCATTTTTGCAGGCCGGGATGGATCGGATAGTAATCGGGTCCCGCCAGTTCTTCCCGCTCGATCAACATGATGCTCTCGGCCACCATACGTCCCATCTCCAGCATCACCGCGTCCAGCGCCTGTTTGCCCGATCCGATGACGCGGACCAAAGTCCCCAACAGCTGCTGTTCACCAGAGATCGCCCTCAATCCCGCCATGGCATGCTTCCGGTGTCTCGTCTCTTGTCTCATCGGTGGCTCCTTTTCTTTGTGAACCATGGAGTATTCCACGGCGGAGCCCCTCATTCAAAATTCAACGGACTTCAGCATAACTCCACATTACGAGCCTTATTAAAAGAAATTGAAGACGAACTGTTGCGCGAGACAACATAGCAAACATTTTCCAATCTTAAACATGGCAGCTTTCGAACATTAACTGGTTGCTAGTTTCATCAAAATACGCAACAAGATTAGTCATCTCGCTTTTACATCACAAGTTCTAATACTCGTGTCCTAATTTGACTTGGAAGCTGTCCTAGAATGATGGTTCAGTTAAACGCCTTAGGATACGAACGCTGTCCTAATCTTGGGTGGGAGTATCCTAATCTCAATAACGTGTGTCCTAATTAGGACAGCACCCAATCCTTCAACAAATTTCCTCTCGATAGGTTGTTTGTTATATTAATCGTGTTAATATTTTTACATTCTCGTCCATGAACACTATTCTTTAGTTCATTTACAGATAGACTCTCTGGTGTTGGAGATATTGCAATTATGAACAAAATGAAGGAACATAATTGGGTCTTGCGCCTACTGCTATGCCAGGCCCTCACACGAGTATTGGGGGTTTGGAGCGGGCACGGACTTTGACTCACAGTTGATGATCAAACCTCGGGCCCCGGAGCTTCTCCGGCAAGCTTTTGAGCGTCGGTCGTGGCACGGTGAACCGATCCTCTTTTCCGGCAACACGGACTGCTATCAACCGCTCGAAGCCACCTACGGTTTGACTCGGGCCTGTTTGAAAGTATGCGCCGAGTATCGCAATCCAGTCACGATCATTACAAAAGCCGCGCTGATTACGCGGGACCTAGACGTGCTCCTCCAACTGCAAGCGCATGCCTGGATTCAGGTCTATTTCAGCATCCCCTTCGCCGACAATGACGTGGCCAGGGCGGTCGAGCCCCAAGCACCGACCATCACGAAGCGGCTGGAAGCCATGCGCATCCTTTCAGAAGCCGGTATCCACACAGGGGTCTCGCTGGCTCCCATTATTCCCGGACTCAATGAAGAGGCCATGGCGGACATCCTCTCCATGGCCAGACAGGCCGGCGCGCAAGATGCGATGTATGCCTTGCTCCGCCTAACTGGTTCAGTGGAAACCGTGTTCCTCGAACGTATGGCGGCGGCGTTCCCAGACCGCCTGACTAAGATCACGAACCGGTTGCGGGAAGTTCGCGGCGGCACGCTCTCGGATAGTGGATTCTTTACCCGCCACCAGGGGCAGGGCACCTACTGGAAGATGATTGAGCAGCTGTTTCAAATCACCCGAAAAAAAGCCGGGTTCCCTGAGACAAAAGATCAGGTGATTCCGCAGACGTTCCGACGACCGGACGATGGCCAAACCAACCTGTTTGACCTCACCGAAATCTAGCAGGATGTTGAAACAACCCACCAGCCGCGTCCTCGCTGCGCTCAGAGGCTCCACCTACCGCAAGGATACGCGTCACTTCTTCGCTTGCTGCGGCCTTGCTGGACAGCCTGTTTGACCATCCTGCGGAGCATGTCTCTCGGCGTCAGAGACTGTCCGATTGGCGATGCTAGAACGAGAGCCAGAGGTTTTCAACAGCCTGCTCGCTGTTATTCAATATATCGCCAGTTATTCTGGCCGAGAGGCCCAAAGGAGGTCACGATGCAACACAATCCCGGATTTCTCAAGCTCGTTGAGCAGGCTAAACGGCGAGTGCGCGAGTGCACCATCGCCGACGTCAAAACCAAGCTGGACCGTGGAGCACCCTTTCACTTCCTGGACGTCCGGGAAGATCATGAGTTTGCACAGGATCATGCCAAGGGGGCTCGCCATGTTGGCCGCGGCATTCTGGAACGGGATATTGAAACGCTCATCCCGGATACACAGGCCGAGATCGTGCTCTACTGTGGTGGGGGATTCCGCTCAGCCCTCTCAGCAGACAGCTTGCAGCAGATGGGCTATACCAACGTCATCTCGATGGATGGCGGCATTCGCGCCTGGCGGGAGGCCGGATATCCGCTGGAACAAGGACTGGCAGGATGCTGAAAAAGGCCGCCAGCTTTGTTCTCGCGTCGTTCGGAGCCAACACGTACCACCAGGGTACGCGTCGGCTCCTCGCTGGCTGCAGCCGCGCTGGATGGCCATTTTGAGCATCCTGCCAGCAGTCCCGGTATTGGTGTGGCACAGAGCATGACGAAGGCGTGTTGAGCAAAAAACGAGTTTTCCGCAGCCTGCTAGGCTAGGATCGAAGGTTTTTGTTCAGAATGCGGTGGGGCGGGAGGACTCTGCGGAAGCCGCCTCAAGGCGGCTTCCGTAATCGTCAACACGACTATTTATTATACTGACGGTCGAATTCCTTGATCACTTGATCCGTAATATCCAGCGAATCTTTATTGTAGATCACGATCTTCAACGTGGCTTCGCTCCCCTTGTCCACGACGACGATATAGCCACCCTTCTCTGCCACGGAACGGGTCACGGTCTGAATCTTCTTCATATAGTCTTCAACCAGTTCGCGCTGCTTCCCCGACAGCTCCTGGTTAAACTCTTGGGCCCGCTTTTGGTACTGCCCGATCTTCGTCCGAAATTGTTCTTGTTTCTCTTTCTTTTGCGCCTCCGTCATGGACGCTTCTTGGTCCTTTAACTGCTTCTCGGCGTTGCGCAACTCTTCTTCATCGCCCGACAACAGTTTCTGGCGTGCCGCCGCATATTCCTTGAGGGTATCCAATGCGCGCTTCCCAGACTTGGACTTTTCCAGCACGGCCTGAGGATCGATTACCCCAATCTTCCCCGCATCAGCTGCGAAGCTGGGAACGCTCATAGCCAACACACTTGCGACGCCGAGAATACCAATCCATTCTTTTCGTCCCCACACACCCTTCATTGCACACGCTCCTTTTCTAGACTGTTCCCATGCCTTGTTGCTGAAGATACGTAACGGGGCAGAATAGCTCCCCCCTCCCCCCCTGTCAAGATCGCGACCATGGCTTTCCCCAATACTGCACAACGACACACGCTGATGGGGGGGGGTCTGATAGAGCCTCACTCTACTTCCTGTAAGGTGACGGTGGCTTGGTGGATTTTTCGATCCCGCAGGAACTCGATCACGACCTGTTCCCCGACTTTATGCGCTTCCAAGGCACGAGCGAGGTCTTCAAGTTCTTCAATCGGCTTCCCAGCAACCTTGGTGATGACATCGCCCAGTTCGATTCGTCCCCCGACGACTTCACGGGTCCCACGGAGCCCGGCACGCGCTGCGGCTCCGCCCTGGATCACCCGACCCACGATCACCCCCTTGAAGCCCCAGCGTGCCGTCATTTCGTCTGGCACGAGGGCCACGCCGAGGCCCGGACGGACAATCTTTCCATACTTGATCAATTGCGGCACGATCCGGTTAATCGTATCCACCGGCACGGCAAATCCTACGCCAGCAAAGGCGCCGCTGGGGCTGATGATCTGCGTATTCACGCCGATCAACCGACCAAAGCTGTCCAGCAAAGGACCGCCAGAATTTCCAGGATTGATCGCGGCATCAGTCTGAATGACTCCATCAATGTCCCGTTGCGTCATGGACTTGATGGTGCGACCCAACGCACTGACCACGCCGGTGGTCAGGGTGTGATCCAACCCGAACGGGTTGCCAATTGCCATCACCTTTTGCCCCACGCGCAAATCACGCGAACTGCCAACCGGCAGAGCCGATAACTTGTCCTTCGGCGCTCGGATCTGCAACACCGCCAGATCGTGATCCGGATCGATGCCGATCACCTGCGCTTTATGGTCCGTGCCGTCGGAAAAGACCACCGAAATGGCATCGGCGCCATAGATCACGTGGAAGTTGGTGACAATGTGACCTTCGCTATTCCACACGAAGCCGGACCCTGAGCCCTGCGGCACCTCAAACACATTCAGGGACCACAAATCTCGCCGCAACGTCGTATTCGTAATAAACACCACTGACTTCGTGGCTTTTTCAAACACCTGAATCGTGGACACCTCATCAGCCCCCAACGGACCGGGAGGCGGGGTCACCGGCCTTGGCTGCACTTCGACACCGGTATGCCCAGCGCCCAGGGGCTTTCCCCATTCAGCCGACATCACGCTACCAGTGGCTGTCATTACTGACACGCCTGCCATCAACAGCACCCAGCCTCGCCGCCGCCATCGTGAGGTCATTTTCATCATACAGATTCCACGAAACATGTCAGCGCCTCTACCCTAATTTACCGATCTACTGCATCTATCGCGACCGGAACATGGGCCCCCAGTAGGGCCCCCAATAAAACCCGCCATAGGGATAGGAAGAGTAAGTCGGCGTCTGCGAAAACTTCGGCCACACCGTGAGCCATTTCACGTCCAGTGTGGGATAGCGATACTCCACATCATCCAGCGGCACTGTCAGTGCGCCGGTGATCTCTCCCACCACGGTCACACGGGTGCCGGGCGGGAGGACAGCAGGGTCAAGGCCGTCGCGCTGAAACGCCAACAACCGTCCTTCTGACGCCCGTAAATCACCGCCCGGCTCCCAATGCGTGTTTTCAGGAAGTTGGAGAATCTCGATGCGGGTGGCATCTTTCGTGAGCCTGGCTGACAACACGATCCCCCCCACAGCCATGACGCGCCCTTGGTAGGTGCTTGGATTCTCCTTCAATTGCACAAAGGTCACCTGCCGGTCTACGCGGGATTGCAGATCTGGAGGAACGCCCCCATAGGTTGAGCACCCTGCCATCACCACCACACACCCGCCAACCAACATCCCTGTCATGCGTCTCACAGTTACCTCCCTGAACAGCTCCCGCTCGATCACCACGAGCTTGCTAGAGATCTAGGCTAACGACCCTGACCCTGAGGTCCACCCTCCTTCACGATATCGAGCAACTCGACGTCAAAAATCAGCGTGGCGCCAGGCTTAATCTGCGGCGGCGCACCCTTATCGCCATAGGCCACCTGAGATGGACACACCAACCGGCTTTTCCCGCCAACCTTCATGCGTTGCACGCCTTCGATCCAACAGGGGATCACACTTCCCAAGGGGAAGGTCGCCGGCTCTTTCCGTTGAACCGAGCTGTCAAACACGGTGCCATCGATCAGCGTGCCGTGATAATGCACCTTCACCTTATCCGTCGCCTTGGGCGAGGCGCCGGTACCAGGCTTGCTCGTGGTGATCACGATGCCAGAATCCGTCTTGATCGCCCCCTTCTCCGCCGCTGCCTTCGCCAAATAGGCCTGGCCGACCTTCTTCTCGGCATCAGCCACACCCGCCATCCGGGCTTGTTGCAGTTGCTGCACCTTGGGAAGAAACGCCTGCACATCCACCTTCGGCGTACGCTTGAGCACGCCATCGGTCAAGCCGCTTTTCACAAACTCCACCTCGGCCTCAGTCAGATTAAAATTCGCGATCGATTGGCTCAGCGCAGTCCCCAACGCATACAACGCCTTCTGATCGTCCGTGGTGGGATCAGTAGAAGCGGCGAACGCGGACGAAGACGAGACACACACCAGCACCAACACACGGCACAGACGCATCCACATACACGATCCTTTCTCCTTCGGTCATAAAACCAGGGATCCTCGGCCGACCCGTCTGGCCGAAACCTCAGATCACTGAGCGCCCTATTCTCGCTGCTCACCAACAAAAAAGGAAGAGCTTCCGTCGGACCCCCCGAGTCCGTCGGTCTTCCGCCACGAGGAGCCACCAAAACGCCCCTGCCCCAATGGGACTTTGCGCCTATTTCGTGTATCGTAGGCCGATGAAACTCATCTTAAAAGTCGCCGTAGGCTCACAGGCCCACGGGCTCGCCGCCCCCGATAGCGACCGTGACTACCGCGCAGTCGAGGTCATGCCCACGATGCAGATGTTCCAAGTCGGCTTCAAATTTTCAAGCCCGCGATGGACCGTTGGGGAAACGGACGTCACCGCCTGGGAAGTGGGAGAATTTCTGGCCTTAGCCATGCACGGCCACCCGCTGATTCTCGAAACCCTGCTGGCGCCAGTCGTTGAACACGATCAATGGGGAGACGAACTTCGCACACTCTTCCCTGCCCTCTGGGCCCCTGAGCCGACCCATGCGGCATTTCTTCAGTACGCCCATAATCAACGAAAGAAAATGCTCGACCGGAAAGACGGCCGGCCGGAAAAGTACGCCGCGGCCTACATTCGTGTGCTTTACAATCTTTGCGAATTGCTCGAACACGGCACCTTTGCCGTGCGCATTATAGATACGCCCATGGGAGACAAGGTGGCCCGCCTCAAACGGGGAGAATTCCGGTTTGGCGAGACCATTGATGTGGGAGAGTCCCTGGAAGAGCAGGCTGCCGTCCATCTCGCTCACTGCCGACACCAACCCGATCTGAGTCGAGTGAACGACTATCTCCTCCGAGTGCGAAAGAACTTTCTTTAATACGTCGCGCTCAGCAGGTCTACGTGGGCCTGAATGAAGCCGCCTGCGGCTCCAAATATATTTTTAGATAACCATTCGCAGGGCCAAATCAAGCCCCCCCTACGCAGTTCCATTTTCTTCCTTCCCTTTAATCCGAGAAGCATTGACTCGGCGTTTCTACTGATTACTTTCTTACTCAGGCGATGATCGAAGTCAGTCAACGCCAGAGTCGATGGAAAGGAGAGTTCAGATGGAGAGTACACAGCAGATGAAGGGTGCTGAGACAGCGTGCTGTATGCGGTGTAGCGGTTTATTGGTGGAAGGGTGGGTGGAGGATGAATCACCCCTTGCCGCCAAGGGTTCCGGTTGGATTCGTATTCAACGGTGTGTGAATTGCGGGGATGCGGTCGACACGGTGGTTCGGCAACATCGACAACACCTTCAAAGAGATGCACGCGATCGCCCCAACCCAGCTCTTCAGGAACAGACGGTATAGGTTTCATCTCCGCGTGTCATAAAGCCCTCGGGGGTTGTACATCCAAAAAAACGGAATGCCCGTAGTAAACCCTGAGTGGGGCTCAGAGCCCTCTCAATAGACAAAGGAGACCAGACCCATGAACGCCATTCTTCGTCGAAGCCCGGTACAAGACTATCGGTTGAACCCATTTCGTGAATTGGAAGAGATGCAGAACCGGCTGGCCTCGGTATTCGGGGCTCAGGCAGGGGTCCGGCCCAGCAGCGATAAGAAAGAGGCGCTGACCGTGGCCGAATGGGCCCCGTTGGTCGATATTGTGGAAGACGGCCAGGAGTATCTGATTAAGGCCGAGGTGCCGGAAGTGACCAAGGACAATATCAAGGTCACATTCGAGAACGACGTCCTCACCATCACCGGTGAACGAAAGTCAGAGAAGGAAGAGAAGGGTAAGAAATTCCATCGGATTGAGCGCACCTACGGGACCTTTGCACGCAGTTTTGCCTTACCGGAGGACGCCGATGGGAGTAAGGTCAGTGCAGACTTCAAGGACGGCATCTTGAGAGTGCATCTGCCCAAGACCGAGAAGGCGAAGCCAAAGAGCATTGAAGTCACGGTCTCGTAAGGATCGGTAGATACATTCGATGCGAGATAGAGGATAACGAGGACAGGGGCGGNNCGCCCCTGTTGTCTATGGCGACCCCTATTGGGTCGTCGGTCGCTGGGAGGGAGAGAGATGGAGACGCAGACCTCGGAACCACAAAGTCGGAAACATTCATGGAAGACTCACCTGTCACGGTGGGGTGGGGTAATCAGTCTCGTCGCGATTGCCTTATGGGCTTCGCAATGGCTCCAAACCCCCTTCGCTCCCCCCTCAGCAGCCCCGGTGGCAGCCGCCACCGCCTCTGCGCCGTCACCGGTGGCCGATGGATCCACACAGCAAGTCTTTGTGGCGATTGCCAAACAAGCGAAGGCCGCTGTCGTCAATGTGTCCACCTCTCGAAAAGCCCAACAATCGGAAGCCGCGCACAATCCCATGATGGACGATCCCTTCTTCCGCCGATTCTTCGGAGAGGAGTTCGACCGCCGAACACCCCCGCAACAGAAGGAACGGCGTGAGCAAGGTCAAGGGTCCGGCGTGATTGTCACGCAGGACGGTTATATTGTCACCAACAACCATGTGGTCGAAGGCGCCGACGAGATCAAAGTGCTGCTGGGCGACAAACGTACGTTCAAAGCCAAGCTCGTGGGCACTGATCCGAAGACGGACGTGGCGGTTTTGAAGATTGAGGCCAGCAACCTGTCTCCCCTCCCCTGGGGGAACTCCGGCCAATTAGAGGTCGGCGAAATGGTACTGGCAGTCGGCAGCCCCTTTGGCCTCAACCAGACGGTCACGATGGGTATCATCAGCGCCGTGGGCCGGGCCAACATGGGCATCGTCGATTACGAGGATTTCATCCAGACCGATGCCGCGATTAATCCAGGCAACTCCGGTGGCGCACTGGTCAACCTGAAGGGCGAAGTCATCGGGATCAATTCCGCCATCTTCACGAGAAGTGGCGGTTACATGGGCATCGGTTTCGCCATCCCTAGCAATATGGCGCGGGATGTCATGACCAATCTCGTCACACACGGCAAAGTCATCCGTGGGTGGATCGGCGTCTCGATCCAGGAAATGAACCCGGAATTGGCCAAGCAGTTCGGCACGGATGAGGGAAAAGGGGCCTTGGTCGCCGACGTCATGGAGGACAGTCCCGCCGCCAAGGCGAAACTTGAGCGTGGCGATATCATTCAGGGTTACAACGGCACGCCGATCAACGATCCCGCTCACCTGCGTTCGTTAGTCGCCGCGACGCCCCCCGGCACCGCGGTCAAAATCACGGTGTTACGGGAAAAGAAGTCACAGGAGATCAAGCTGACCATCGGCGAATTACCGAAGGATCTCGCGAAAGCGTCCTCCGGTGGCGGGTCAGAACAAGCGCAAGGCAACCATGCCTTAGCCGGCGTGACCGTCGAACCCGTGCCACCCGATCGCGGCGATCGGCCCAATCGCGGGAGACGTGACGGAGGGGTCCTCGTCACGGATGTGGCTCCGGACTCGCCGGCAGACCGTGCAGGGTTGAAACCCGGCGATGTCATCCGGGAAATCAATCGGAAACCCGTGAAGAGCGTCCAAGACTTTGCCGCCACGGCAGGCCAATTAAGCGAGAAAAGCTCGGCGCTCCTGCTGTTAAGCAGAGGAAATGCCACCATTTTCCTCTCCATCACCCCGTAACTCCGCAAGGACGTCGTATGCCGACAAGGCCGTGGGTCGAGAGCTCTCCTGGAGCACGACCCACGGCCTGCCCTCGCAGAATGCTGAAAAAGGCCACCAGCAGCGTGCTCGACACCCGTGAAGCGTGAAACGTCTCTCGTGAAGCGTGAAGCGTCAGAATCCGGAACGAGAGACGTTTCACGCTCAACGCTTCACGAACGACGGCGTGTTGAGCAAGAATCGAGTGTGTCCGCGGGCTGCGAGACAACTCTCGCGGGCGGATTTCTTCAATCTCCAGTGTTCTGAAGCCCTCACCGCAGCACCTACGACCAATCGCCTGCCCCCCAACAGCTGGAACGCTGGCTACCCCGCGGCAACATGACACGCAGGGGCTTGTGTCGTCATTGCCGAGCGCATCCGTATGAACTGGCGCATTTAGCTCCACTGACCAGCCTGGTATTGAGGAAAAAGGCACCACTCAACACCAACGCGAGAAGCGAGAGAAAAGAATACTCAGGCCCACAGCCTCATGCCTCTTCCCCTCTTGTGTGTTGGGCACAACGTTTGCTATTAATTGCCTGTGTGAAGATGTGACTGACCAGATGAAGGGAGTACTCATGGACGTACAGATCGATAGCCGAAACGTCGAGATGACACCTCGATGGACCACCGAAATCGAATCCCGCCTTGCCGACCTCCAACAAGGGCACGATGACGTGACACATGCCCGTGTCACCCTCACCAAGAATCCTCATCACAAGAAACTCAAGAACGTGGCAGAGGCGCTGATTGTCGTGACCCTCCCAGGCCGGCACACTTTCACGGCTCGCAAAGAAGAGAAAACGTTCGAAGAAGCCATTCGGGACGCCTTCGACGCCGTCTCGACTGAATTGCGAAAATATCGTGAGAAGCGAGGGACGACCGAAATTCGAACCGAACCGATCCCTCCCTTGCGCGGTGTGGTATGCAAGCTGTTTCCCATTGAGGGGTACGGCTTCATCCTGCAGGAAGGCGGAGGGGAAGTGTACTTTCACAAGAATGCCGTCCATGGATTGAAGTTCGACAACCTTGAAGACGGAGCCGAGGTCGTGTTCAACGTCGAAGAGGGCGAAAAAGGGCCTCAAGCCACCACCGTCAATCCCGTTCCCGTCATCGGGTGACCGCGCCCCACGACACAATTGCACAGGACACGTTACCCTACGCGTCCTGACCGTCCTCATTCTGGCTGGTCGGGATGGGAACAAAAATGTGTGTCCTGGAGATGGGGTCTCCCTAGCGCAAGAAGGCACGTCTGCCCACCTGAACGGTCCGTACATTCACACGTTGGGTGTGCGTCGCAATATCGACGTGAAGCTCGCGACCTATTCTCTATTGCCACGTGCTCGCCAGGCGCAATTGAATGTCCTCCCATCCATCCCCAATATGTTCACACCTGCGGTTAAGCGGGAACAGTGAAAAACCGACCATCAGGGTGCGAACGTGAACGACTGACTCTTCTATGAATACCATTCAACCAGGCGATGCCTTGCTGATCGCCGACATCCAGAACGATTTTCTCCCTGGTGGCGCCCTGGGAATTCAGGGCGGTGACGAGATCGTTCCCATTGTTCTTGAGTACATGGCCCGTTTCCACTCCCGCGGACTCCCCATCTTTCTCAGCCGTGACTGGCACCCGCCGAATCATTGTTCCTTCTTGGAGCAAGGAGGCCCGTGGCCCGTTCACTGTGTGGCCGAATCGCCAGGTTCACGACCGCCCCTCAACTTCACCACCCCGTCGTCAGTGATCCTCATCTATAAGGCCACCGCGCAGGACACAGACGCCTACTCTGCCTTTCAGGATACCCCACTGGATCAGCACCTCCACCAAGCCGGCATCACACGACTATTTATCGGGGGGCTCGCCACAGACTACTGCGTGCTGAACACCGTCAAGGACGCCCTGAGGCTTGGCTATCAGGTCTGCCTGCTCACCGACGCCATCCGCGCCGTGAACGTCCAGCCGAACGATGGACAGCGAGCCCTGGACGAAATGATCCGCCTCGGGGCCGTACCGATTCGGCTAGAACGGCTCGTCGCATGATGGCTTCGTCGAGTGCACTCCTCACCGATCTCTATCAACTCACCATGCTGCAAGCCTACCTGGCGCAGGGGATGACGGACACGGCCGTCTTCGAGTTGTTCATCAGAAAGTTGCCCCCTTCCCGGAATTTCTTCCTGGCTGCAGGGCTTGAACAGGTCCTCGACTTTCTCGAACAGCTCCAATTTTCGGCCAATGAACTCGACTGGCTTGAGAAGACCGGCCGCTTCTCCCCTGCCCTCCTCACCTACGTATCGACCTTGCGCTTCACCGGGGACGTGCACGCGATGCCAGAGGGCACCGTCTTTTTCCCCAACGAACCGATGCTCCGGGTAACGGCTCCGCTGCCTCAAGCCCAGCTCGTCGAAACGCGGCTCATGAACCTCCTGAACTTTCAGACGATGATCGCCTCCAAGGCCGCACGCTCCGTGCTGGTGGCTGGAAAGAGGCCGCTCATCGATTTCGGACTACGGCGAGCGCACGGCGCAGAAGCGGGTCTCTTAGCGGCCCGCGCCAGCTACCTCGCTGGCTTCTCCGGCACCGCCACCGTGTTGGCCGGCATGCAGTTCGGGATTCCGACCTATGGCACCATGGCCCATTCCTTTATCCAAGCCCACACCAACGAAACCGAGGCGTTCGAACACTTTGCCCAGGCACAGCCGGACAATGTCGTGCTCCTCATCGACACCTATGACACCGAAGCCGCGGCTCGCAAGGTCGTCGCCCTCGCCCCCCGCCTCAAGGAACAGCACATCACGATCAAGGGCGTGCGACTAGATAGCGGCGACCTGGCCGACCATGCTCGCAAGGTACGCCGGATTTTGGACGAGGGAAATTTATCACATGTCCACATTCTGGCCAGCGGCAACTTGGATGAATATCAACTGGAACAGCTGATCTCTGGCGGAGCACCCATCGATAGTTTTGCGGTGGGCACCGCCATGACCACATCGGCCGACGCGCCATCGCTCGATTGCGCCTACAAACTGCAGGAGTATGCGGGACGGCCTTGCAGAAAACGGTCGGAAGGCAAAGCCACCTGGCCAGGCCGGAAACAAGTCTGGCGCCGATATGGACCGGATGGGTGCCTGGCCTCCGATGTCGTCTCGCTCGCCAGCGACCCTCAGCCCGGCGTGACCTTATTGCAACTGGTGATGGAAAAGGGGAAGCGTCTCAGCCCGCTCAGCTCGATTGACGAATCACGTCAACGCGCAGCCACTGAACTCAGTCGGCTACCGAAGCCACTACGATCACTGGAGAGCAGCTCGCCCTATGACGTCACGATCGCACCAGCCTTACGGGATCTGGCCCAGTCGGTAGATGAGCGGAGCTCGTCCTAGCAGGAGGCTGAAACAGGCCACCAGCGGCGTTCTCGCTTCGCTCAGAGCCTCCACGTACCGCAAAGGGTACGCGTCGGCTCTTCGCTTACTGCGGCCTTGCTGGACGGCCTGTTTGAGCCTCCTGTGAGCTAACCCAGTGGTAATGAGACGCCTGACGTGGCGACACCTTGTTGAAGAAACTTTCGAGTGTTTCCGCAGCCTGCCAAGGGAGGAGACCAACCCTATGAGTGAACGCCCTGCCGCTTCATCGTGCCCACTGCGGAGGCTTTCGAGACAAGGTGTCATCAGGCCAACGTCAGATCGCCGGATGTTTCCCTTATGAACCGTCTCAGATTCGGAAAAGCTGATTCGTCGAGGCATGCGCTCTTGTCGTGCAGCGCCATGACCGTGTCAAAAAAACTATCGGCCCTCTTTTCTTTGCTCTGGATCCGTGTGCGTGTTTTACCGCGTCCGAAAGCAGTCCCGCCGAATGGAACCCCCTGTGACGCGCGACGAGTGCGATGCTCGTCAAAGCCAGACCCTGTTCCTGACTCCTCGTTGCCTTTCAATCATGCCGCCGACTTGCCGCATACAGTGCGGCGTTGCTGTCGTACAACGTCAAGCAACGACCCCTTCTGTCTCTTTCAATTCCCATTCTCGCACCTCTGAACTTCTTTCAGCAGAAGCCCCCGCCCTAAACACTCGTGCATTGATTCCATCACTCGCCCGTCGTATTCTAATCGCATCTCAAAACCTCAGGAGGGACAGACATGGCCACTCCAAGCATCAAGGAAGAAGCCCGCCGACTGGTGGACCGCCTTCCAGAAAATTCAACATGGGAAGACCTCATGCATGAGATTTATGTCCGCCAGGCAATTGAAACAGGGTTAGCCGACAGCAATGCAGGGCGGACAACCGATGTGGAGCAAGTGCGCTCCTCATTCGGACTCCCGAAATGAAGGTCCACTGGACCGACACTGCAATAGGCCACCTTCGAAGCCTTCATGCCTACATCGGACAAAGCTCGCCAGAGTATGCACAGAGAGTGGTTGACCGTCTGACAAGACGTTCTCAGCAGATCGGCAACTTTCCACAATCCGGCCGCATCGTTCCCGAAACCGAGTGTCCGCAGATTCGTGAAGTCCTTGAGGGGCCCTACCGGATCATCTATCACTCGAAGCCCGATCAAGTGGATGTCATCGCAGTCATTCACGGATCGCAACACACACCATGGGCCTAATATACACGCCCCCCTACTTCGGCCTCGTCTTCTGCCACATGTTCTTCATCATCTGAACCAAGTCCCGCTCCGCTTCGTTCACATCACCAAGAAAATCCTGATACCTTTTGCCCATCCGGGACACACGACGAAGTGTAGCGGGAAGCAGCAAATGCTGGGCGGAGGAAGAGCAGCTCTGATCGAGAGCCGCAGTCGGACCGACAGAAGTATCATTCCAGATGAGTGAGTGGTCGTGAATTAGGCCAAAGAGACGCGCGCAATAGGGGATCAACCAGCCCTCTCTGCGATCAGCAAATCAGATGGTCCGCGTAACTTTCGCCGAACACGAGGAAAGACTCCCAGTACAGCTTTGGGCGTCTACCAGGTGACGTAGAATCGCCTCTGTGCCACGGTAACGACCCCCGAGTAAACCGACGGGAGGGGTGATAGATATGTCGCGTCGCAAGACATCGGGCTGCGGGGTGTCGATCAGCAAGGGCACGTGGTTGCCCATGAGGCAATCGACGTAACAGTGCCAGCCAAACCACTCGACGACCCAGGCCAGGGTCGCCCAGAACCACTCGCGGTCCGCGTCGTCGCGAAAGATCTTCTGGCGAACGTGCCCGCGCGAGGGCACATGATAGAGGGCGCCGGGGACTTCCATCCGAAGTTGGTGAGCCCTGGTGCCTAGGCCACCAAGGCTATATCACAATACAAGATGTGACCCCTTTGATGGTACTTGTCATGGTGGCCCTCCTTGAGGGCGCACCCTAAACCGGACAGATCACGTGCTACAAAAACCGGACAGATGATGTGCTATCTACAGGCGAGAGATTTTTGGTTGACGGACATCCATTGAGCATCTATAAGTGAATGGAAAAATCAGCATTCGCGCCTGCGAGAAGAGATAGGGGAGCCCATCAGCGAACGTATGAGGACAGGTGATCCTGGCCCTCACGAAGCAGTCCGACCAAATCATCACGACACATTAGGGGCCCATACCATGGATCGAAGAACCATTAGTGGGATGCTGCCGGTTTCAAAGACATCGAACGAGCACCGGATCGATCCCCACGATAACAGTATCATTCCGCATAGCTGGGCACGGCGTGATAGGTAACCAAGGCAGGCGCCCGCTACGCATATTGATCGTATCAGAGCACTATCCACCAGCATCAGGCGGGGTAGCAACATCTGCGCGTCGAATATCTCGTGCTCTTGCCGAAACTGGCTGCGACGTCCAGGTATTTACATTCGATTTCTCCAGAGAACTTGAGTCCGCCGACTATACTATTAGTCAGACTGATGGTTCCGTCTCGATTACAAGATTCGGCCCCTTCTTTCTTAAGCACCCCCAGGGGAACACGTTATCCCAAAAGCAGCGCGCCATCCTCCGGAGGCGCGCCTTTAACCAGATGTTGAGTCAGGCTAAACAACAACGCCCTGACATTGTGTTCTCACTCTATTTGTTAAACGCCGGGTTTCTTGGCCAACTGCTAGCCAATGCCCTTCAGGTTCCCGCCGTCGCGGGCGTACGGGGAAACGATATTGGTCTCAACATTTTTCACGTTGAACGCTTTGCTGTCATTCACTGGGTCCTTGAAAGCGCCGCGTGCATTGTGGCTGTCAACCGGCACCTTGAGGAGCGAATGGTGATGGCATTCCCCTCGTTGATGAACAAGTCCAGTGTCGTTCCAAACTCCGTCCCCGATCTCCTGGTTCCCTCCCTCACAGCAACAGCGTGCCCCTTCGATAGCCGTCCTGCCCTTACGCTTGCATTCGTTGGGACACCGCGTGAAAAGAAGGGTATCGCTTGGCTGTGTCAGGTCCTCGTCCATCCGGAAGTTGATCCGCGGGTTTGCCTGCTGGTCGTCGGTCCAAGTCTCGGAACGCTAGAGAGACGTTTGTGTGGCGCAGACTGGGATCGCCTAGTCTGCGCGGGCCGGTTACATGTTACCGGGCAGTTGCCCAGGGAGAATGTTCCTTCGTGGATTCTAGCAGCCGACGCTGTCGTTATGCCTAGTATTGACGACGGAATGGCAAATGCCGTTCTGGAAGGAATGATTCTCGAACGTTGTCCAATCGTCACGCCCGTGTTCGGTGACTTGGTGCGACACGGCGAGACGGGCTTCGTCGTTCCCTACGGCGATACGACTGCCCTAGCTTGTGTAGTCAATGGGTTGGTGGGAGACCGTGCTAACGCAGCACAGCTGGGTAGAGCCGCGCGTGCGTCATTAGCATCTTCGCACCAACCGGAGGACGAGGCACTTTGTTATCGAGCGGTGTTCGATCGTGCACTTAGATTTAGGGGAGGGCGGTAAATGCCAGCAGTCCCACTCTCCCGCCCGATTGTTTCTGAACAGATGCGCACGGCGTTGCTTCGGTGTGTAGAGTCACGGTGGCTTGGATACGGTGCCCGCTGCCGCGAATTGGAGGCAACTTTCACAGAGAAACTCAGTGGCTGGGCACTTGCCACGAGCGCGTGCACATCTGCCTTATATCTCGCCGGGCGCATTCTTGCTCCGAAGGAGGGAGACGAGGTTGTGGTTCCCGCAATGACGTTCGCAAGTACAGCCGTTGCAATGCGACTCGCTGGCTTTCGTGTACGTTGTGCCGACGTTGATCCGTCATCCCTTCTTCTTACTGCCGCAACGGCACGTGCGGCGATCACAACACGCACCCGAGCTATTGTGGTGGTTCATCTCTACGGCCAGCGTGCCCCTATTGAGGACCTCGCTACGCTTTGTGCCACTCGAGGACTCGCTCTTGTCGAGGACTGTGCCCATAGGCTTCCCACGCTCGAGGATCCACCGTTGGGTGACATTGCGTGTTGCAGCTTCAACGCCGTGAAGGAACTGGCATCCAGCGAAGGCGGCATGCTCTGGGGCCGAAACCGACAGGACGAGAACATCGCGCGCGCGATTTCAAATGTGGGGCTTGACCTGGACACGCTAGCGAGAACCGATCAACTTTCCCACCATGATACGCACTTCACTCTTCATGCGGGGCTCAAGCTCCGTTCGAATGATTTAGCTGCGTCGCTAGTGCTTGCTCAATTGCCAGAACTGGAGGAAGGTCGTCGTCACCGCCGTCGCATTGCGCGAGCATATGACATGCTCCTCGATGCCCACGCTGCAGTTCTCTCCCCACTTAGTCGACGGGAGGACGACGCTATGTTGATGTACACCGCTCGGTGCACGCCATCCTTACGCGCGAGCTTGCGGAAGCACCTCGCAGATCGAGGGGTCGCAACTAGTTTCCACTATCCTGTTCTCAGCAAGCACCCTTTGGTCGAGCCAAGCAATACGCCGAGTGCCGAGAAAGCGGAAGCATCTCTTATGACCATTCCGTGCTTCGCAGACATGCGCCAAGATGAACTGTCCCACGTCCTCAGCACTCTCGAAGATGCCTGCGCGATGCTATCTCGAACCTCTCTGCGTGGAAGTGAAAGCCAGCGAGAAGAACGATGATCTTCCGGACGCTTTCCGAAGCTGATATCGGCCCTTCAGGATTGCTGATCAGCGAGGGGGGGCTCTCACTCCGCATAATACCACCTTGCGACTTTGAAGAGATAACCGCACTTCGGAACCGCCAGAATATCAGAAAGTATTTCGTCGATTCGCGCCTGATTGATTCGCGAGAGAGCGAGTGTTGGCTCGCGCACGCCTCGATCAATCCGCATGACTGTCTAGTCGCTATCTGGGACGATCTGCTCCAAATTCGCCTGGGTGTCGCTGGATGGGTCCGTGTATGTTCCAATGAGTGCGTCTATGAAGCGGGCAGAATGATCCTTGATCCGGCTGCACTCCGGTCGCTTGCGGGCCGTCGCAGGAAGGGTGTGGGCGTACAAGCCGCTAGACTTGCTTTGCGCTATCTCTTCGAAGGGTTGGGTGCCCAAGAAATCAGAACCAGAACCCGCAGCGACAATGTTCTTTCGTTGCACCTGCAGCGGGCATTAGGATTTATCGCCGCCCCACCGGTCGACCAGTTTGGTGGCGTGTCCGTCGACGGTTCGGCGTTCCAGGAGCAAAGGCTCAGCATCCGCTCCTGGCAGCGCCGCGATGGAGGAAGCTTGCAGTGAAGGTCGCGCTATATACCCGTCATTTCCTGGAATCGACACACTACGCAATTGCCATGCTGCTCAGCGGGTGCCGGTCTGTACAGTTCTCGGTATTTGCCAAGAGGTTCTGGGAAAACGATATAACCCGTCTCGTGGAAGCGTCCGTCCGAGAAGAATGCGTGTTCGGCACTGGGAATGAGCGGAAGTTGGCCGGAATTGACATAGTACACTCCATCTATGATGGAGACACCGCGTTCGAGGCGGGAGGCGCAGCTCAGCGATGTGGCGTCCCGTTTGTGCTTAGCTTTCACGGGGGATTTGATACGAATGCCAAACTCCTGGATAGCCGGTATTCGGGACGGTCGGTATTGCTTGCGAACTCGGCTGATTTAGTTACAGTGGTCTCGCAAAGGGATGCAGAGCTCTTGCGGCATCTTGGGGTTGACACACGTGTCGAGATTCTGCCGGTTCCGGTGGATCTTACGGCGTTGGCGTTGGTTTCGATCGTGCCACCGCATCGGCGACGCGGAATGATCGCGGTCGGTCGGCTTATCGAGAAGAAAGGGTTTGAAACTGCGATCGGAGCACTTTGTCAGCTTCCAGGAGAAACGCTTACGATTATTGGTGCCGGACCACTGCGGGCGAAGCTCGAGGAAGCTGCGAGCCGGCTGGGGGTTGCCGGGCGGGTGCGTTTCATGGGCGAGTTGACGCTTGCAGAGACGCTGCACACCATTGGAGCCCATAGGGTGCTGATCCATCCGTCGCGACGCGACGAAGATGGGAATTCTGAAGGTACTCCGCAAGTCATTCTCTGGGCTTATGCGCTACGCGTTCCTGTGGTCGCATCAGACGCTGGTAGTACGAGCGAGATAGTAGAACACGAGCGGACAGGCATCCTCGTTCCGCAGAATGATCGAGACGCGATCGCCCTGTCCGTGTTGCGCCTCTTGCGGGAGCCAACTTTTGGGGAGACGATGGCTGATCGGGCCTGCGCATTCGTTGAAGAGAGGCACTCACTGCCATTGATCGTGCAGCGCCTGGAAGGTTTCTATCGCGGCCTTATGGGAAGCGAACGACTGAATTCTTGTAAGCGTGGCTCTGTGAACGAGCACGGGCCTTGGGTGCCCGTGCTCTGGCTTGGACAGGTCTCCAACGGTGATCGTCAAGGAATTCACGTCGCTCTGGCGCACGCGCTGGCGCGGATGCCCTATGTGGCTCGATCTGTTGAGTTCGCAGGCCAGGGTGGACAAGGAATCCTCTTCGCGTGCTTTGGTGAAGGAAGTGATCCGGTGGTCGCGATCAAGATACCATGGACCCGGGATGAAGTGTCCAGCCCCTCGCCCTGCATCCTCCGCGAGGTGCGCTGTCTCTCGGAGCTGGCTCCGTCAGGACTCGCGCCAAAACTACTTTTCTTTGAAGAGAGTGGTGCGTATCTGGTACGGAATTTCCTTCTAGGGAGCACTCTGAACGGCTATGTGCGATTGGCACCACTACGCGAACGCCTGGTAGTTGTTGACGCGCTTGTCGCATACGCAAGAACTCTGTTTCTCAGGGTTCACCAGCACCCGGAAGGACCTTTCGTGATTCGGGATCTGAAGCCAGCGAACCTGGTTTTCACTCAAACGGGCGGGGCACCGCGTGTGCTGTTGGCGGATTTCGGGAGCGTCAACTCGGTGGCTACACTGCACGAGAAGACGCCCGTGGTAGGGCGTCGTGGCAGCGGTCGGTGGTTGCATTGGCCACCGGAAGAGCTCTTTGCACTAGGTTCGGAACGACGCGGAGTTCACGCGGACTACTTCTCCCTTGGAGTGACCGCATTTTTTATGCTGGCGAGAGAAAATCCATATTCAAACGCTTTCTCAACGCAGGTCGATGCGCTCCGGCGGTATGAAGCGGAGTACGTGGCCGCTCGGAAGGTCCTCGCGGGCTATGTCGAGGCAGGGCTGCTTGATAATGGCACAAGCTTCTTCATGCAAGAGTGTCTAAATCCTGATGCCGAGGCGCGGGCAGTTTGGGTATCGGCGCTTGAAGAGAGCGCGGCGGGTACGTCGGAGTCGACTGGCCAGTAATGAGATGAACTCGACCGTCCGAGAAGGGGAGCGGCAGAATGAGGCGTCAGCGCCTGTGTGAACAGCATAGGGGTCAGTGAACAGCATAGGGGTCACATCTTGTCTTATGATGTTTTCTCCCTCGTCGTGATAATGCGACTGGTCGTGACAGAGTGCAAGCCCCCACGCAGCGGATTTCGGTGAGCGCATAGCCGACGTCAAGAAAATACTCCCGCCCACCCTGTGATTTCCCCCTCCCACAAACATATCATATTACAAGATGTGACCCCTTTTAGTCAGCAAGCGCGGCAACTACCTTGGGCGAATAAGCGACTCTCGCCTCGCCATGCAAAGCAAAATTGAGCTGCCCAGATGCCACGTTCATAATCCTTTTTAAGCTTTATCAATTCTCGTCAAGCCGCTAACGCCGAAAATCAGCCACGCCACTTTAGCGTGGCGGCTGGAGCGGCAGGTTAGCTACCAGATTGACTGGCGTTGGATTTAGACCCCATCTTCCACTTCCATAGCCAGCCAACTATCGGTACTAACACTGCAGCCCACAACCACTGCCAATTATTCTCGAAGAATGAGCCCACTCGCTGAGACCAACCTATCTCAACCTCAATCACCTTGTCGAATGTGCGAATTACTCGTGAAATGGATGCGCCATTGACATTTAGTTTTGCTTCTAGGGTCAAATGTAGGGACTGCGGCCCCTCGTTGATTGGCTTAACTTCCCATTTCCATTGGGTAACCTCATTTCGTGCCACACCCTGTTCTTCAGCAGTGATTGCAGTGATCGAAAAGTTAAGGCCAGTTAAGCGGGCTTCCATTAGCTCGGAAACCCGAATGCGGGCCCCCACTTTCTCTCCTTCTGCCTCGACCATACGCTTTAGCTCGTCAGGCGATGTTGTCAACCCGAGCATCAGCTGAATAACCGCTGTATTGTGGAGGTTCATTGAGCTGGGGGTATTGAAGGCGATGTTTCCGAACTCCAATTGTTCAAGAATCCGATCGATCGCACCAAGACCATCTTCAGACGGTAAAGGTGGATCAATTCCTGGTAACGACGGCCCCTTAGTTTTATGGGCTTTGGAGATGCTTCTCGATTCCCCCTTTAGCATGTGTGCTGGTTCAGTCGCAGGTCCTCGTTCTACTTTGGATGTGCCAGATTGTCGCACTTCGGCCTGGTTTGAATCTGCACTATCAGGTCCGACGTCATTTTCTGGTACAGATTCGGATGGTTTTGGTTCGTTGCCAAACCTTATATTGTCGTAAACCTTGGGGAGTGGTGTGGCGCTATGCTTGACGTCAGAACCAAGGAACTGAGCAAGGCTGCTCAAAACGAGGATAGCTCCTATCATGCCGCTGATTATTTTGGTTCTCTTCTTCATCCTCGCGTTCTCCTCTGACAGCTGACTATTAGGTGGGCTGCAGAAGGGACCCTAGTCCTGGTGGCCTATTTCTGGCAGAACTCTGCGCCCTGCAGAACCAATATCAAAGGCACTATCCTCACTTAGGATAACTATGTCAAGCACAGCCAATGATTTGACATTCTACTTACGCAGCATATATCTCTATTGTGTGCAGCATAGGGGTCATATCTTGTGTTATGATATTTTCCCCATTGTTTTGATAATGCGACTGATCGTGACAGAGTGCAAGCCCCCATGCAGCCGATCTCGGTGAGCATATAGCCAACCTCAAGAAAATACTATCGCGGGAGGGACGGTCATTGCTGACTACCCCCCCCCGCACAGATCCGTACGTGCGGTGTCATGGGACGTTTTCCGGTTCGTGCGGTGGTGGAGCCACCACAATCAAACGGACAAATGGTATGCGCAAAGGACCACGGAGGCAAGCCAGGAGCGGAGGCAACGCCAGTCACCCCCGTTGCGAGATGCACCGCATCCCACCACTGAGATTCTCGTCCCTTCTCTTGGGGTGATGTCCAGCCAGGTTGCCGGTGACGTCACATCCATTGCGCCTCCCATTCATCCTCGGTAAGCTGCCCTCTCATGATTCCCTTGAAATGGCAAGGAGCTCTCTTCGGACTCACAGCGGCCCTGTTGTTTGGTATCAGCCCTCCTCTCGCGAAGCTGTTGCTGCCGGAGAGCGGCCCCATGCTGACTGCGGGATTACTCTATCTCGGTGCAGGCCTGGGATTGCTGCTCTTCGAGGTGATCGGTCGCCCGTTTCATCTCGGCGTGCAAGAGGCCCCGGTTCGGCGGGCCGATGCTGGATTGCTGGCGGGGGTGATGTTCACCGGGGGGATGCTCGGTCCCTTTCTTATGTTGTGGGGACTGGAGCGCCTGTCAGGCGTCCTGACCTCCTTGCTTTTGACTCTGGAAGCCCCCTTCACCGTCCTGGTTGCTGTGCTGGTCTTTCGCGAACATGTGGTGCGACTCGAACGTGTCGGCATCCTCGCGATCGTGGTGGCGGCAGGGATATTGACCTATCGGCCTGGCACGATTCGCGGGGACCTGCTTGGCATTCTTGCCGTGCTGGGTGCCTGTCTCTGCTGGGCGATCGATAACAATCTGAGTCAGCGTCTCTCGCTTCGCGATCCGCTGGTGGTCACGCGCATAAAGACGCTCGGCGCTGGCGTCGGGATGCTCGGCCTTTCGACGCTTACTAGCCAAGAGTGGCCCTCGTTCACGATTCTGCTGGCGATCTTTCTTCTGGGGCTCGTCAGTTATGGGATTAGCTTGCTGCTCGACATGCGCGCCCTCCGGCTGCTCGGCGCGGCGCGTGAGGCGGGGTTCTTTGCCGCCGCGCCCTTTATCGGGGCACTTGTGGCCGTACCCGTCTTGGGCGAGCGATGGAGCATCCAAGACGCGATCGCCACAGCACTGATGCTGCTTGGGATCACCCTGCTCCTCCGCGCGCACCACGCGCATGCACACACGCATGAAGCGTTAGAACATGACCATGTTCATCGGCACGACGCGCATCACGACCACCGGCATGACGGAGAGGCGGTTCTTCAGGAAGCGCACGCGCACCCACATCGGCACCTCCCCCTCACCCATGATCACCCACACCTATCGGAGCTGCATCACCGGCATGATCATTAGGACGGAAAGAACACCGTGACAGCCACCTGTTGGAGCGCGCGGCGCCTTGCCTGTACATGGCCTAGTAAAGAACTAGCAGATTGCGGAAAAACACGATTCTTGTCCTGCACGGTGTCGTCACATCATGCGTCTCATCACACACCGGGGCAGCTCTAGGATGCTCAAACAGGCCGTCCAGCAAGGCCGCAGCAAGGGAAGAGCCGAATCGTACCCCCGGGTACGTTGAGGATCTGACCGAAGCGAGAACGCCGCTGGCGGACTGTTTCAGCATCCTGATAGACAGAGGTGAAGGGGTTTCATTATCCTGCCAGACGTGCAGCATGCGAATACGGAATGTCTGGCGGCCTGGCCTGAGAATCCCAGGCCCTTCGTCTGGACGGCAACCGTCGATTCTAATCAGATAACGCGCTCTCACTGCCGTCAGACTCTTGAGCAGTCTCAACCATGCTGCCCTCATCCGCACAGCAGAAGGACAAAGAAAAAACCGTCCTGCGAAATCTCGGAGACGCCACTAACGATGCTGCGCCAATTCACCATCGCTCTCGTGCTGTCGATCTGCTGTTCCATACCCTCGACATGGGCCGATTATCAAGCAGGCGTAGAGGCCTACTCCCGCGACGACGTTGCGACGGCCTACCGAGAATTTTTGGCCTCGGCCAAGCAAGGTGACGCCCCATCGCAATTCCGCGTGGGGCTCCTATGCGAAAGTGGCCACGCCATGATCCCGCAGGATTCCCGCCAGGCCGTTGCGTGGTATCTCAAGGCTGCTGAGCAGGGCCATGCGGGCGCGCAGTTCAAACTCGGGCTCAAGCATGCCACCGGCCTGGACCTCCCTCAGGACTATCGCCAAGCCCTTGCGTGGTTTTTCAAAGCCGCCGATCAGGGGCATGCCGGCGCGCAGTTCAGCCTTGGGCGCCAGTATGCCCTTGGCCAGGGCACCCCCAAAGATTTGGCTCAGGCCCACAAGTGGTACTCCCTCGCGGGAGCGACCGGAAACACGGAAGCCACCAAGTTGCGCGATGCGCTCGCCCAACAGCTGCCCTCTGAGCAAATGGCTGAGGCGCAACGACTGGCGCGGGAGTGGAAACCGAAAAAGTAATCGCGCTCGATCCGGCTCCCTGCCGTGACCATACTCCCAGCCGCCTTCCTTCTTTCATGTTCGTCATTCCTCGCCACGACCGCGGTCATCGGACCGCGTGAGACTCCCGATCCAGCGTCCTATTCGTGATTTTCTTGTTTTGCTTGGCCCTCTCGGGATCTCGCGGTACAGTCCTGTCTATGCCGCTGACCTCCCACGATCGCGAACTCGGACAGTTCATCCCCCTGCATTACCATGGCATCATGCTGTTGGATCAGGCGCGCATGCAAAACTTTCGCGCGGCGATTGCACAGGTGGTGCCCGTCGGAGGGACCGTAGTTGATCTGGGTGGAGGCACCGGCGTCCTTTCCTACTTTGCCGCGCAGAACGCGCGCAAAGTCTGGTGCGTGGAACGCATTCCCCAGATGGCGGAACGAGCCGCACAGATCATCGCCATGAATGGGTGCCAAGACAGGGTGGAGGTGATCCGCACCGATGCCTTCGACTATCTTCCGCCGGAGCCGGTCGATGTGGTGGTGTGCGAAATGTTGCACGTGGGCTTGTTGCGCGAGCAGCAACTCCCCGTCTTACGAGCCTTCAAGCAGCGGTACGCTGAAGCCTACCCTCACTCTCGTCCGGCCTTCATCCCGGACATCACCATGCAAGCCGTTCAGCCAGTGCAACAAGACTATGTGTATGAGGGCTATACCGCCCCGACGCCCTTGTTCCAGGACCCCCTGTCGCTTCAACCGAGAACCCTCGATCTTGGGACCCCGGTGATCTATCAAACCGTCGATTATCGGGCTGATCTCCCCACGGAATGTGGGTTCCACGGATTTCTGACCATCACCACCGCGGGACGGCTCAACGCCGTTCGCATCATCACGAAAAACCTTTTGGCCTTGGATGAATCGCGTGGCACCAGCATCGACTGGCACAACCAGTATCTGGTGGTGCCGCTCCCCGAGTCCCGAGAGGTCCAGCCTGGAGATCGGCTCCTCCTACACTTTTCCTATCGGCCAGGGGATCCCTTAGAGGCCTTCGCCCCCACCATCGAGTAGCAGGATGCTGAAACAGGCCGGCGGCGGCGTGCTCGCCACCCGTGAAGCGTAAAGCGTATGTCGTGAAGCGGGTTTCATGTTGAACGTTTCATGTTTCATGTTGGGGATTTTCAACCTGAGACCTGAAACGTGAAACCTGAAACTCGAATCCGAGGGGAGACGAACGACGAACGAAGAGGACGGCCTGTTTGAGCATCCTGCTAAGGATGGACTGAAGAGGAGGACAACGTCGCCCGTGCCTTGGGCATGACGGCCGTACTCAAGCAGAGGCCTTGCTCAGCATCGATACGACGCTCGGTAATTTTGACCCCCTGCAAGAGCTCTTGCACTACTTCTTCACGTACTACTTCAACTTCCTGCTCGAAGGGCTGCCCTGTGCGTTCGCGCACCCGATCGGTAGCATGTTCTTTGACCAACACGCGAATCTGCCTGGCCACATCGGCCCTGGCTGCTAGATCGGCAATCCGCTGGCACATCGCTTTTCCCTTGGCTAACTCTCCCTGGCCGACTCCCGTGAGCATCTCCTCGGCAGATGACGCCACGACCGAGGCGGCCCTCGTCTCAACCACGAGTAACACCATAGCCACGAGTACTGCTTGTAATGTCGCCCGCCGTCTCGCTCTCAGGATCGCCAACACCGGCTTCATCGTTTCCCCTTTCCTGAGGAAGACGGTCTCGGCGGTGGAGAAGAGCGGGGCATGGGAAACGGAGCTCTGGACACCGCCGGTGGCCGAACCGGACTGGCCTGATGGAGCGTCGGAGGCAAGGCATGCCCAGGTGGATAGGCGGCGGTGGGCGGTGGCAGCGTGTGAAAGCGTGAGAACGGCCGTGTTGATCCGTTCATCCCACGAGGTGGTCCCGTCGGAGGCAGCGGTGATCCATAGTGCGGGAGCGCTGGAGCGAGGGCATGCCGAAGAGGCAGCACCACATGGGGAGGGACACTCTGCGGTGGAATGGCTAAAACGTGCTGCATGATCGTGATATGGGGATTCGTTGGATACAGCCGCTGTGCGGCCGCGAGCAAACCTTGCGCCTGGGCGAGACCCACCCACGGACTTGGCTGGACGGTCGGCGACACCAGCACCCAATCGGTCCAGGCCTGCGCCACAAGGCCATTTGATTCCACCTGGTCTAGCAGATGCTGTCGCTGTTCGGTCAGCATCTGAACCTGATCGGACGTCACCACACCGGCCAACTGTTGATTGGCCTCATCAAGCTGGTGATGGAGTTGCTCCACTTCGGACTTGAGCACCGTGAGTTCCTGTCTGGCGTCCTGCGTATCCCTCAGGCGCAAGACGGCCTCCCTCACTTCGTCGGCATCCACCTGAACCGTGACCTCCACCCGCACGACCACGTCGTCCCCGTCCACATACGTCGTCACCTGCTGATCCAACACCAGCACCACGCCGGCTGTGTAGGTTCGGATTTCATCGCGCGTCATGTCAAAGCCCTGGGCCGTCGTCTCATTTTCGACATAGACCGCGATCTGTTCCAACACGTGTCGCTTGGCCTGATCGGCAGCGAGGCGGATGGCATCCTCCCGCCTATCCCGCAATCCCAGCCGATGCTCCCCCTCGGCCGTCACCACTTGGACCTCCGCCCAAACAGCAAGGCCGGACATTCCGATCAGGAGGCAGCAGAAGGCCTGGATACACATCGCCTTCAGGAGGGATCGACCATTCACCGTAGCCTCCTGACCATGGGAGCCGCTTCAATTATTTTATAGGCGTATGCACTTGATTCCCCTAACCGCAATCTGTAGTAGAGTGGGCCAATGGCTGATTACCCGCAGAACGTGGTCGAGTTCCGCGACGGCTTCGCGACGGAGGCGGCCTGTCGCGAATACTTGGCTCGGCTGCGCTGGCCCCGAGGTCTGTGCTGCCCAGATTGCGCCAGTACTGCGGTGTGGCCGATGAAAACACCGTTCTATCGTTGTGCCCGCTGCGGCTACGACTTTACGGTGACTGCTGGCACGCTCTTCGCCGACACCCACAAACCGCTGCGCCTCTGGTTTGAGGCCATCTGGTATGTGACCAATCAGAAATCGGGGGTCAGTGCTTTGGGGTTGCAGCGCGCCTTGGGCTTGGGCAGTTACCGCACCGCATGGAGTTGGCTGCACAAACTGCGGCGGGCGATGGTGCGGCCCGGCCGAGACCGGTTGGCCGGTGTGGTCGAAGTGGACGAGACCTATATCGGTGGCCCCGAGCCGGGCAAGCGCGGGCGCGGGGCCAGTGGCAAGAGCTTGGTGTTGATTGCGGCTCAAGCGGACGGGCGCAAGATCGGTCGCATCCGCTTGGCACGGGTGGCGGATGCCTCGGCCAAGAGTCTGCAGCTGGCGGTGGCGCAAGCGGTGGAGCCGGGCACACAGATCCAGACGGATGCTTGGAAAGGCTACGCGGGGTTGACGGGTTTGGGGTATGAACATCGGATCGTACGTCCGACCGCCGACTTGGGCGAAAATTTGTTGCCGCGGGCGAATCGGATTGCCGCGTTGCTGAAGCGGTGGTTGCTGGGCACTCATCAGGGAGCGGTCAGTCCTGATCACCTGGAGTATTATCTGGACGAATACACCTTTCGATTTAACCGCCGCACGTCTCGCTCGCGTGGGTTGTTGTTCTACCGGCTGATGGAACAAGCGGTGGCTTTGGAACCCGTACGAGGTCATGCCCTGATCGGGGGCGTCCGTTGAAGCCCACCACTACAAATGGTGCATAGGGGAATCAAGTGCATACGCCTATTATTTTATATTGTCACCCGAACGCCCCATGGGTTCAAGCAAGGCGTGAATCGGAACGATCCGCACTACGCGGTATGGCACCCTGGCGAGGAAGCTGACACGCCGTCGAGAGAGACATTCGCAGACCGAGCAGCCCATGCCCCGGCGAGCACCGTGGACAGTTGGTTCAACGAGTATGGTTTCTTCATCACCGCCGTCAGGCCCTGGCTCAGCGGGGACGACGTCTCGACCTCGCCGTCATAGCCCGTGGTCATCACCACCGTGACGGACGGATCGATCGTGCGCAAACAGCGGAGACATTCCCAGCCATCCATCTTCGGCATGGCAAGATCCAGCAGCACCACATCGATCGCCGAGCCAGGAGCTCGATACACGTCAAGGGCTTCGCAGCCATCGCTGGCCGGAANNTCGGTCGCAACCTGCCGAACCATGTCCTCATCTTCGACCAGCAACACACGCAAGGCACGGGTTGAGACCGCCTCGGGGCACGCCCCACTTGGAAAGGCGCACGGCGTGGCGCCGACCACAGGCACATACAGTTGAAAGAGCGTGCCTTGCCCAACCTCGCTCATGACGCGCACATACCCATGGTGTTGCTTGATAACCGCATCCAACATGGCGAGACCCAGGCCGGTGCCTTTGCCTTCTTCTTTGGTCGTA
>CXWL01000634.1_pt1 | contig 36191 bp, 29 predicted proteins | sample 590931 | NCBI WGS metagenome assembly CXWL01 (sample SAMEA3498368, study PRJEB10139) | groundwater metagenome | biome: water well; material: biofilm material | place: Germany | collected 2015-04-27
CGCCAGTGAACCCAACAGGGCTATCAGCAATCCCGCAGCGATCATCCCGGCATCCCAAGGAATCTCCCTCGGCATCGCCACCGATGCGATGAGATAGAGAGGCACCGCCACTTGAAGCGCCGCAAGTGCCCATTCTCCGATTCGTACCTGCAATCGATGGTCCGTCGCTTGGACGGAGCCGTTCGTTGCTGTAGACAGGATCGCTAACGCCGTCTGCTGGGGCGATCGAACGAACATGGAGAGAATCGCCGCGGCACATAAGAGGTAGATGCCCAATAGGACGGCATCCGACTGCCACCGTAACAAATAGGCGCAACTCACCATCGCGCCATGAGCAAGGTAGATCACCGTAACGGCTTGTCCATGGGTCAGCCCTCTGGCCAACAACTTGTGGTGGATGTGGTTGCGATCGCCGACGAACGGGGACCGGCCTTCCAATAGGCGCTGCCCCATCACTCCAATCGTATCCAGCAGGGGCACCCCCCAAATAAACAGCGCCAGCAAGGGGCTGTAGAGCGTTCTGCCGGAATCGGTCAACAAAATAGCGGCCACGGCCAGATAGTGGCCCAGAAACTGGCTCCCGGCATCGCCCATGAAGATCTTGGCCGGATAGGTATTGAAGCGGAGAAACCCCAACAGCCCTCCCAGGACCGATACCATCAACAGCACCAGCAGCGGCTCATTCGCCTGGTACGCGAGGTAGGCAATGCCCGCAAAACTGAGCAGGGACAACCCGCCGGCCAAACCATCGAGTCCGTCCGCCAGATTGACGGCATTCGTCACCCCCACGATCACCAGAACGGTGAGTGGAACGGCCAACCAGAGAGGAAGCAGGGTCTCATCCATGAAGGGGACGGTCGTCAGACGAACACCCGCCAACCAGACGACAATCGCGGCAGCCAGTATTTGTCCACCAAACTTCATGCGATGGTTGAGGCCGATCCGGTCATCCCACATGCCGAAGAGAAGAATGACCGCACCGCCAAGCAGACTGATCAAAATCAACTGTTCCTTGGGCGACCAGAGCAGGACTGCCGCAAAGGTCGCGACCGCAAACGCAATCCCCCCGACTTTAGCGATCGGCGCGTCATGGGCATGCCGTTCGCGAGGAATATCGACAAATTGCAACCGCCAGGCAGAGGCCGTCAATGCCGGGATCAACGCCATACAGATAATCAACGATCCCATGNNATCAACGATCCCATGAAGCTGAAAAATATCGCCGTCCCCATATCCGTCATTCCTTAATCCGGAACATAACGGTCTAACAGCGGTGTCACGAGACCGGCCATGGTCTGCAGACGCGCATCGACGATGGCATCGGTCTCGCCGGCATTGACGCCCGACACGAGACGCACGAGCGCGCCGTCTGCTCTGTGGCGCGTCAGCGAATCCCAAAAAAGATAGAATTTCACGCCATACTCGCTGGTGATCCAGCGGTCACGTTGCTTAAACCAGTAGTACACAATCTGTTTCTGTCCGTCCTTCTGAATCACCAGGCGATTGACCTCCAACGCCTTAGTCATGTCCTGCCGTTGGTCCAGCCTCATCGGCTCGAAGGAGGTAATCTCCCAGCCCCCGCCGGGAATACACTGCCGGGGGGAATGCGACGAGCGGCCTTTTTTCGGCGAAAGATAATAGGCCACGTACAGATTGACCGGAACCTTCTCGACCGCGCTGTAGTCCGCGAGCACGTAATCGTCCAATTGCAAGGCGTCGAGGTACTGCCGCTCCATGACAGAAGAGACGCCTGCCCATTCACCGAGCTGTAAGGGAAAGTCGAGCAACGACTGCCGCGCGGGAGGAGGAAACTCGTGCGGGGCGACTGATGGAGCTGCCAATGCCGCCAAGATAAGCAGGACGCCTCCCGCCAGGATGGGAACCGGAGACACAGAACCAGCCGGGCGGGACACGGCGATTGTCGACGCCGTTCTGCGCGGTTCATCTGGCGGAGGACCGATCAATTCGAGAAATGAACGCCGGGGTGAGGCCGCACCCACACGAGCCAGCAACCACATCTCGACACAGAGGAGACCCAAACTCGCCACGAAGAAGATCCAGCCCTCGAAGAAATGGCTGAAGCCGTCAGCCGCACTCTTGCCATAGGTCTCGACTAACAGGCCGATGGTGCCGATCCGGAAGCCGTTGAGGAGGATCGAAATGGGAATACTGGACAGCACGAGCAGCACCCGCTTCCAGAGGGACTCTCGATAGAGATAGGCCACGAGCAAGGTGAGGGCCGTGAGGGGGAACAGATACCGGAGTCCGCTGCAGGCCTCGACGACTTGCAGTTGGATCGGCCCCAGATCGATCACATTGCCTTCCCGATAGGCCATAACCCCGATGAATTGGAGACATCCGATCCCCAAGGCCGAAGACCACAACTGAAGACGATTGGACAATTCCCCCTGCAGAAACTCCGGCATTGGAATGGCGGCGAGAAGGTACAGCAAGGGAAAGGCCAGCAGGCGGACCCCGGACAGTCCAACGACGCATGTCAGCAATCCCATGATCACAACCCATAACGAGAGCTGGACCACCGCATGCATGGCGGCGAACTCGCCGACGACATAGACAACAAGTCCTACGGCTGCGATCGGGAGTCCCCACCAGGCGCCGCGTCGTTCGACCATCTGCAGCTGACTCCATCGAAGCCAAATCAGGTACAGGGAGATGAGAGGAATGAACGGCCCATGACTGTAATTGTCATCTTCCAGCCAGGACTGCGCCAGGACTCGCAGGCTGTCTGCGTAAAGATAGCCCAGCACTGCCAGCACAACGGCTAGCAGGCCCCAGAAGACCCAAGCGCTCATGCCCACCAGCAGTCGTGTCCGAGACATAACCGAGACAGAAGGCAGCGGAGCTTCGAACGCTGTGGGGTGACTATTCATCCGGATCCTCTCAACAGGTCTTGTCCAGCAGACGAGACCTCACATAGGAGCTAGGCGATGTGTAGGAGACTCAGTCTATCGTTCACCGGTAGAGCGATGGCATCGCCAATATCAAGTTTGTGTTAACAGAATGTTAAAACAGGTTGAGGGATACAGGCGTGAGTCGGAGGGCGCTCTATTGCAGGCTGCGACGGAAATTGATCGAGACCAGGCTGAGATAGCGCTATGAAATGAACTGCTTCACGACATTATTTGGCTCCGGCGGTGGTGGGAGCACTGAGTGAAGAGGAGCCAAGTTGCTGCATGAAGCGTTTCGTCACCTGCCACCAGGGGGCCTCTTCACTCCAGGGTTCCGGTCCATGATCTCCCCACCCTCCCCAGATCACGACGCCATCCGCATGTTGGGCAACCGTATTCAACTGCAACTCCCAGTAGTCGGGATCGAGTGGCCGAAGGCCGAGAAGCAGATTGGATTCATGATATCGCGGCCAGAGAAATGCGTAGACCGGTTTGCCGTTCGCTTTTCGTCTGGCCTCGCGAATCTGCGCGATGGCGTAAGTAACCCATCCCTGCCGATCTGGATAAAACGTGTAGATCGAGGGGAAGAGCGCGTCCACTTGTGAGACGATTTCCTCAAACCGATCATTGTCCCGCTGCCACGAGTGATATTCAGCACTGCGGGGATCGCGAATCGCACGCCAGTAGTCCGGCAGAGGAACTGTGCCATACAGACCGATCCGGACCCCTGGAATCTCATTTTTGACCCACGACAATACCGACGAGAACCGGCTCACGGTCGACTGCACATCAGCTGTATTGCCCTTGACCGGCCAGCGCTCGATGTCGATCACGAGCGGCTCCGTCACGCCTCGATACTCGCCCGCAAGCTTTCTGACTACTTCCTCGGCAGGGAGGGGTTGAGAAGGCGACGCGGCAGGCCAGAATCGCCGCTCATACAGGATCGACAGCGGAAAAATATGGTAAGTCCAGAGGAACGGCTTGTCCTTGTAGAGCGTGGCATCGAATACGACGAATGGTTTCTGAGCCGGGACCGTCACCTGTTGCGCCACCGGACCGGGTGATCCCGCCAGGCCGACACCGGCCACGGTCGCACCGATCGCGCATAGCACGACTAATCTGCCGATGTGGCGGAGGATCGACATCATTTCTGTCCGACAGCGACCGGAGATTCCTGTTCAACCAGCGACTCACCCCGAAGAATACCAGCCGAGGCCGACTCCAAGAGCACGCGCCAGTTGCGGAGCGCGTGCGATCGCGCATAGCGCCGGTCGAACGCTTTCCGGGCCTGTCTTCCGGCTGTCTCTACTTCCTCAGGTTCTCGCGCGAGTCTGAGAATGCATTGAGCCAGCGGCGCGACCTCACCGACACCGAACGCCCATCCGCACTGCTCCCGATGAAGAATGCGCGCAATTTCACCGTCGGGATCGCCCACATGAATCACCGGTCTCCCGGCGGCAGCCACGCCATAGAACTTGCTGGGAACGATCAAGCCTTCAAGGTTCGGGCGCAGAGAGATCACATGCACGTCCGGAACGCTCAGACTCCATTTCAAATGACCGGCAGGCTGGTAGGGACGGAACTGCACGTTCGTCAACCCGCGACTCGCCGCCTCGGATTCAAGCCATTGGCGCGCGATCCCGTCGCCGATGAACACCCACACAATCTGCACGTAGTCTTTGAGCTGCTCCGCCGCATCGATCATGGTCTTGAACTCATGCGCGCGGCCCATATTGCCCGAGTATCCCACCACAAATTTGCCGTCGAGCGACCATTCCTGTACGAGCGGATTATCTGTTTTGGCAACGGGTTGAATGGCCTCGCCGTCGGCCCAGTTTTCAATGATGGTGATCTGGCCCGATGCAATGCCTTCGTCACGCAGACGTTGCGCCATGATTTCGCCCAGCACCACATTGTGGCGTCCCCGGCGCAGCGAGCCGTTGCGCAGCCGCTTCAGCATCGGCGCGGCAAATCGCACTCCGTACACATCCATCGAGATCGCCACTTCAGGAAAGAGATCCTGTACCCAGTTCACGAGCACCCCGCGCTTCTGCTTCGCCACCCAGGCCGCGCAGACCGACATCATCGGCGGATCGGTCTTGGCAACAGCCACATCCCCCGGTTGCATCAGCCGCCGGAGCTTCCAGGTCGCTCCGATATAGAAGGTCAGATAGTCGAGCAGCCGGCCCGCCAGCCGTGCACGGCCGAATCGCGAAGTGCGCACGCGATGCACCCGCACGCCACGGATGGTTTCTTCATCCGGCAGTGACGCGCGGGCATCGTTGTACAATTGCCCTCCGGTAATCACATGGATATCCCGTCCTTGATGAGCCAGATCGAACGCGAGATCGCTCAAGAGCTGACTCGTGGCCGAATGATCGGGGTAAAAATAGCGGTTGATAAATATGATCTTCATCTCAAGTCCCCGCCGGTCTCTCGTTCCACCTACGCTCCGCTGCCTTCAGGTCGATCATATACTCGTACATCGCCCGAAGGATGCAATAACGCAGCCCTGCGCGTCCGTCGAGAAATCCACGGCGCGCAAAGTAGAGATACCCGAACGTCAGGAGGGAACGCCCTGGAAGACGATAGGCAATTTGCTTCATCGTCCGCCGCCGCATCACCGGGTTGCGCGACCACAACCCTCGCACGAGCACCTTCTGCGATCTTTCTTCCATCAGCGCGACGGCCTCCATTGATGAGTACCGATTGTGGCGTTCGAGCCAATACGCGGTTCCTTTGTTGAACGGATAGTGGAGCAGATGTCCCTTGAGAAATCCCGATTCCCCATCAGCGATATATTGCTCATTGATCTCGCGTTGGATTGTCACGCGCCCCACACGAATCAGCCGCCCGAACCAGGTGGGATACCCACTGCTGCGCCGAAGCCAGCGTCCAAACCAATAGTCTTTTCGTCGCATGTGAAAAAGGCAAACCTTCGGACTCGCCGTCTCCGCCGCCGTCCTGATCTCATTCCACAACTCAGGCGTGACGCGTTCGTCGGCATCCAACATCAACACCCAGGGATGCTTGAACTGCACCTTATTCAAGCCCGCATTCCGTTGCGCCGCATAGTTATCAAAGGCCCGCTGAATCACCCGGGCCCCGCCCGCGCGCGCGATCTCAACAGTCCTGTCTTCACTGAACGAATCGATGACCACAATGTCATCGGACCATTTCACCGACTGAAGGCAATCCGGCAGATTGGCCTCTTCGTTCAAGGTCAGAATGAGAATCGAGACGTTCATGCTTACCCCTTCCTCGCAATGGCAATCATGGATTTGGCAAGAAGAGGGATGCGTCCCACTCGATGAAAGGTAATCGCCCTGAATCCGGCCTCCTGCAGCAACTGCGTTAATGTGGCCATCGACCAGAATTTGATATGCCCGTGGTCCCACAAGGCCGTGAAGTGGCTGTCCATCTTGCCCGTCAACGCCAGAGCCAGATTCTTCCAATAGCCATGGTAGGGCGTTGAAACGATCGCGGTGCCGGACGGTTCCACCAGATCGAACAACGTCCTGGCAAAATCGCGCGGCGCATACAAATGCTCCACCACTTCGAGACTGAGAACGACCGGAAATCTGCCATGCTGTTCAGCGAGACGGTCATACACCGAACCAAGCTGCAACGAGAGATGGGGCCGGGTCTGCTGCGCCTGCTGAATGCCCTGGACGGAAGCATCGATGCCGGTGACATGATAGCCCTGCCGCGTCAACGCATCGGCAACGGCTCCGTTTCCGCAACCCAGCTCGAAGATGCGCTGCTGCTCCTGAGCGAGATTCAACGAAGCAAGTAACTCCAGCACTGCGGGAAGCAGATACTCGTGCGACGCATTGAGGGCGCTGTCCCCATACACATAGCCGGAAATATCGACGGTCGTGTCGGTCGTCATAGGTCCTCTTCCAAATGGTATTTTTTGAGAATCCTGGCGGGATTCCCGCCGACCACCGTCCAGGGATCGACATTACGAAACACACTCGCACGCGCCCCGACCACCGCTCCTTCGCCGATCGTCACCCCCGGGCCGACGAAGGTATCCGCCGCCACCCAGGCCTGCCGTCCGATCCTGATCGGGGCCGAGATGATCGGCATGCCACTGACCGTATAGTCGTGACTGGCCGTACAGAGGAACGAGTACTGACTGACCGTCGCATAGGGCTCGAGCGTCACCCGATCGACCGAGTAACAATCCACATAATCGCCAAGGCAACTGCCTTCCCCCATGGTGAGATTCCACGGCGCCCACACTCTGGCCGACGGATAGGGATGCGCCCCTTGTTCCACCTTCGCGCCGAATAATCGTAGTAGCCACCGCCTCCAGGCGTGGAACGGCCGTGGGCTTGGACGAAAAAACAGGAGCCACACCATGTCCCATAACATTCGACCCACGCGATTCCGGTGCGAGTGCGGGCTGGGCAAGGATTGATGGTTTAACCGTATTCTCATCACATCAGTGGCCCCGGATGCAGGCCTCGCTTCGTCGGCTGCGACAGCATCGCTTCATGAATCGCTTGCTCTCCCTCATCGAACCGATAGCGCAAGACTTTGGCTGGAACCCCGACGACAATGGCATAGGGCTGCACGTCCTTCGAGACAATCGCGCCGGCGCCGACCACAGCCCCGTTGCCGATCGTAATCCCGCGTAGCAAAATCGCTCCATGGCCGATCAATACATCCTGACCGATCGTCGTGACACAGGACGGAGGCCGGCCGGAAAAGACCACCGGCACACCGGGCTTGTCATAATGATGGTCCGACCCGACAATCGCGACCTGCGCCGACAGCGAGGAGTAATTCCCGATGCGCACATGGGGAGGCAGTTGACTATGAGACCCGATGTACACAAAGTCGCCAGCGATGAATCCCGTGCCGATACTCACCGCCTTGCCCACGTGAAAGCCTTTGCCCACGAGCGCTCCCCGGTATCGCAGGCGAAGGAGGACCCACGCCCGAATCCGCTTGAGGATTTCTTTGCCGTTCCCCATGAGAAAACTATGCTCCCCGGCGCCGCTGAATCGTTTCGCGCACAGCGCGGACGAACACGGCCTCCTGATGTCGGGGATTGTATCTCTCATGAATGACCCCCTGACACGATGCCGCCATCCACGTCTTGGCTGCCACTGGAAACACAGCAGATTCGATCTTGCCCGCAAGATCCGTTATATCGCCGTGGCGATAAAAGAACCCTGTCACTCCCTCCTCAACTGCTTCCCATTCGGGAAAATGGCTGGAAAGATGATCATGAAGAAGAACCGGCGTGCCGAACACCAGCGCATGCATCACCGACAATCCTGCACCGGACGGAATCACTGACAGGTCACTCGCCTTGTAGATCAGGCCTAGTGCCTGTTCGTCGTACAGGGCTCCGAGAAAGTGCAAGAGATCGCCCACCCCTTCTCCTGAGGCAAGCCCGGCAAGCTTCTCCCGCTCCGCCCCTTCGCCGACTAACGCGACATGGATCCGTTTTCCCCTTTGAGCCAGCAGCCCGATCGCACGGATCAGGAGATCGAGACGCTTTACGGCTTGCAGCCGGCCAGTAAAGACGACCAGCCCCTCACCCGGTCTGACACCCAGATGTGCGCGATATCCCGCCGCGTCATCCTCGCTAATCCCCTCGGCAATCCGGCATTGCGTCTCATAGTCGAGGGAGTTATAGACCACATACAGCGTGGCAGGATCGAATCCCTTAGCGCCAAGCAGCGTTTTGGCATGCATCCCATAGAGCAATTGCCCGTCCGCCAGCCGGTAGAAGAGACGACGCAGCCACCATTTCGGTCCGGTCTCATCGCTCAGGAGGCCATGGCTCCAGAACAGGAGCGGAATCCGCCGCAGCCGACAGAGCAGAGCCGCGCCCCATGCGGTGAGAGAAAAGGGACTCCCCAAAGCAATCACCACGTCCGGCTTATGTCCCCAGATGATGCTGAGCGCGCGCGGTTGCCAGTACAACTCAAGAGCCAGGGGAAACTTGATCCGGTAGGTTTCAGCGATCCTACACCTGATCGGCGCGACGGTCAGGTCGACGACTTCAAGAAACGGCGTATCCGGCTTCGAATCGGCGACGACCGTAAACTCCACGTCTGAATTCGCCGACAGCCGCTCAAAAATCGGCCGCCGATAGTGGGGAATGCAATTGTATTGGATATAAGCCCGCACGGGACTAGCCACTGACCGGCTCCTCCAGTTGATCCAGGGCTAACTCATCTTCTTCCGACAGATAGATCTGCGGGATTCCCGGCCTCATGATGCTTAACAAGAACAACAGCGAGGTCGGGTTGCCGACATTGATCAGATAGCGTTCAAATATCGCGAGCAGGAGATACCCGACACAGAGTCCCAATAAAATGCTTTGACTGAACACCCGATCCGGGTCACGTGAGTCTGCCCATAAAAGGCACAACCCTCGCACAACGAGATACAGCACACCGAGAAACCCGAGAACCCCGACTTCCGCGAGTGTCGCGAGATACCCGTTGTGTGCCGACGAGTCAGTTTTCAGTAGATGTTCGTGGGCGCGGAACCCCACTCCAATCACCGGATTGTGCACAAACAACTCCCATGTTCCTTTCCAGGCCATCACACGTCCGGACGCCCCCGAACTGACGCCACGGTCGGCACTGCTTAGCGCATAGATCCGATCCGCCGCTTTATAAATGCCGTCGCCGTACGCGATCGTCACGCCAACCACCAACAGAAGCGCGATCCCGGCCAATAACAGCACCGGCCGCCGACGGGCACGCAGGCGAAGCCACACCACTAACCCCAGCCCCACCACTGCAGCGGCCGCCGCAGCCCTCGAACTGGTCAGGACAATGATCCCGGCAAGCGGTCCCATGACCGCCAGCCGCAGCACCAAAGTCCTGATCGACATCGCCGCAAGGAAGACCGACGCGGACACGAGCGCAACCGTATTGGGATTGAGCACATCCTTGCCGTTCCCGAGGCGCGTCCCCGGCACGTAATCGTACCAGGCGAACCCGGCGAGCAAGCCGGTCATGAGAACGGCGAACACTTTCAAGCCCCGTTCGTATTGATCGGCATCAAGGTTGGAGTTGAATTGCAGCGCCAGCCAGATGCCCGCCAGAGTTAGCACGACGTAGCCGGTCGAGAGCAGTGCAACCGGACTCATAAAACTGGAGAGTGCCGATACCAGGCCGAATAAGATGAGGCCACCCGTAGCCCCGACAGGCATGGAGTGTGGAACGAAACGGCCCACCATCGCAAAATACAGCAGCGGCCACGACACGGCAGCGCCGAGCAACACCATGGAGGTCGTCCTTTCATGCCCCGCCTCCATCCATCCACCGAGGGATGCCGCGAAGACTCCGCTGAGCCAGAGTCCCAACACCAGACCCACCTGAGTCCCATGCAGAGGGGCGGCTTCGTCTAAATCCTCTTCAAGCTGAAGATTCATGCATTCCTCAGTACTATCGCCAACCGACTCCCCATCGTCACGCTGGTCGCCACCTCACCCGCCACGATGGCAATCGCCAGCCCCTGCACTCCGACGCGTGGCACTAGCACCGCCCCCAGCCCGGCCAGCAGCAGCCACTGCAAGGTAAGCCCCACCAGAGGCGTGCGATAGTCCGATAGCGCATAACAGGAATTGCGGAAGATCCGGCCCAGGCTCATGAAGGGAAGCGCCCACACGGTAATCGACAGAATGGAGGCGGTGAAGCGGGCATGCTCAAGCGAAAATTTGCCGCGCATGAAGACCAGTTCGACGATCGGCTCCGCAAACACCGTCACGACAGCCACCACCGCGACGCTGACAGCGAGCAGAAGCAGCCCGTGATTCCGGAGCATCGCGAGGCCCGCCCTCCGGTCACGTCCGAAGGCTTCCACCGTACGTGGAAACGCCATCGTCGTGAGCGGGATCACCAGCAGCGACAACGGCACAGACACGATCGTACTGGCATAAAAGAAGCCCGCAATGGAACCGGCGGGAAGCCAGGAAGCCAGGCTTCGTTCGGTCAATGCGACGGCCCAGTAAATCAGTTCACCGAGCAAGATCGTGCCTGCCGCTCCCCAGAGCAGGAACCATCCTTCGCGTGCAGGGGGTCTGGATTCCGAGGGGGTGGACCAAGTCATCCGGACGAGCCGAATCGCAAACAGAAGCATGACGAGCAAGTTTCCCGCGGCCACGCCCAGGATCAGCGCATCGATCCCCAGCCTCTCGGACAGGAACGTGATGGATGCGATGGAGCAGAGCGAGATGATCGATCCGGCCGCAAATCCCGGAGCGAAGGCCCCCAACACCGAGAGCGCGCCGCGCAGCAGACCCGCAGTGCTGGCGAACACGATCGGCGCCGTCAGCAAATGGAGCGTCCGCACGCCCGAGGCCGCTTGTGTCGCATCGAAGCGCGGGAAGATACTGTGCACCAGGAATCCTCCGCTCCCCAGCAGAAACACCACCACCCCGAGATTCACGAGCAGAAGGCCGCACAGCGCGGGCTTCACCGACCGGCCGACGGCGGCTGTCCCGCCCTCTTTGGCGACCCTGGCAATGAATGCCGTCTCCAGCGCGTTGCCGATCTGTGCCCCGAATAATAGCTGCAGGCTCATCACAGCGACAAATACGTCAAGCTGCGGGCTCAATCCGAACGTCGACGCAACCGTCAGTTCCCGGACAAACCCGAGCAGCAGCCCGAGCCCCGTCAGAATGGAATAGCCCGACAGTGCCCGGACCGAGCCGATGAGACCGGAGGATAACTGTCGAAGCGCGACAGAGCCCGGCACACCTAGGAACGCATGAACAGTCCAGCCCGGCCAGACAATGGAGCGCAACGAGAAAGACATTGGCGGCACCACATCTCCAGAACTAAAGCACGAAACGCAAACACGGCCCGGTTATCAACGACCAGCGACACTTTCCCATAGCGGCGCGCAGCCTCCGGAGAAATCACACCGGCCTCGACCAGCACCCCGTCGGATAAGAGATGGCCATGCGCCTCGAATAATCCCCGCACCCAGGCTCGCCACGGCGGCTGAAATCCCTGTTTCGGCCGGGCAAGCACCCATTCGGGCACCAAGCCATGGAGGGCGCCCCGAAACCAGGACTTGGGAGGATTCGCGAGATCGCCGGAGACTTTCCTCAAGCCGATGACGGTTTCCACGAGACGGTAATCGACCAGCGGCAGGCGCAGCTCAACGGATGACGCCATGCTGAGTCGATCCCCCTGGGCGATACCGTTTTGGAGGAGATACGTTCGACAGATCAGCCGCGTAATCTCGTTCTCAATATCCGGCCATGGACTCGGGACAGTGAACAGATTATACGGGACTGAATCGCTGATGCGTGCGCGAAACGCCGGTGCGTAGAGGTCGTTCCGGTAGCGGCGAGCCAGCTGAAACTCCGGAGCGACGTCGTAAAATACCAGTTGATCGGCCGGACTGGTGCGATCGCGTTCACGGGCGGCAAGGGAGGACAGCAATCCGCCGGCTGAACGGAACCACTCGAGCAGCGGGCGTCGCGTCGAGAGAGGAGGAGCCGTCACCCGGAGATAGTCTGCCAGCCGGGGGCCGATGTCACGATTGATCGACGCCTTGCGGATCGACTGCCGCGCCGCCTCTCTCACCCACCCGTAGCCCCAAAACAATTCGTCCGCCCCCTGTCCCATCAGCATCACAGGCACACCGGCAGCCCGCGCGGCTCGCATCACGGCGAAATACCCCTGGCCGGAAGTATCGGCGATCGGATCGTCTCGCCAATAGGAAAGGTCCGCAAATCCATCGACCACGTCGCGGGTCGAAAGTTCAATCTCGTGAAACGGAACCTTCAGGAACTCGGCGAACGTCCGCGCAGCCTGCCGCTCATCCGTTCGGGGCCGCCCCTCGTACCCCACACTGAAGGCCTGCAGCATCCCCGGATACTTACGCACAGCCAACGCCGCAATGGCACTCGAATCCAATCCTCCACTGAGCGCGATGCCGACCGGCACATCCGACCGAATGGTCAGTTCACTCACCTCTTCCAATTGCGCCCGAATCAACTCAACGGGATTGCCTTCCAGCGCAGGCGCATCTTCCATGCGCCAATAGGTCTGCTCGGTCACGCGCCAGGGATCGACCTCAACCGTCAGTATCGTCGCAGGAGGAAGCTTTCGCACGCCGGACAGCGGCGTGGCCGGCTCAGGCACATACTGATAGTGGAAGAACAGATCGACGGCATGGGGATCCAGCACGAACGGAACCAGTCCTGAATGGAGCAGCGTTTTCAGCTCGGAGCCGAAGACAAGCATCCCCCGCTGTTCATACAGATAGAGCGGCTTCTCCCCCATGCGATCCCGCGCCAGAACCAATCGGCGAGCCGGCTCATCCCATAGGGCGAAGGCAAACATGCCCCGCAGCCGGTGCACGCAAGCCGTTCCCAATTCCTCGTAGAGGTGCACGATGACTTCGCAATCGCTGTGCGTCCTGAACACATGGCCGCGCGCTTCCAACTCCTGCCGCAGCTCACGCGAGTTGTAGATCTCGCCGTTGGCGATCAGCGCCAGCGACTTCTTTTCGTTATAGAGGGGTTGCCAGCCATGCTTGACGTCGATGATGCTGAGGCGCCGCATGGCCATAGCCAGGTGGGAATCCTGAACGAATCCTGATCCATCAGGACCGCGATGCACCATCGCGTCGCTCATGCGCGACACCTGTTCATAATGACTGGCGCTCAACGGTTTCGCGCTGATGATTCCGGCGATTCCACACATCGATGATTCACGCTCCTGGTCACGGACCGCACTCTAAGGGCACGAACGTCCTGACGAACCGCCTGACGGCACTGCATTTCCAGTATTAGCGGTTCAGTCTACTGCGGAAGGTCCGGCGGGGGGGGCCAACAAGGCTTAAGTTTGTGTTAACAAATCGTTAAAAGGCGGGCGGAGAATCTTGGCAGGCAGGCTTCCATCTCTGACGCAGCAGCCAGTACGTGTAACTTCATGTTCAATACTCAAACGATTGATATCAGGCCCCTCCAAGGTATCGGATGATCAGAGTCCGATGGCTGCGCTACAAGCCTAGCAGTGCGCGCATCTCGGCCTCGGCCAACTCGATGGCACCGCGTGGCGTATAGTGAACGCCATCCTCTAGTAGTTCAGTCAACCGGTTAGGAAGGTCGGCCCTCCATCCCTTTTCATCCATCAATCGCCGGGAGTTGACCACCAAGACGTGTGAGTCCGCGGCAGCAATGGCTCGCTGCGCGCCGGGATAGAGGGCATACTCTTCTTCCATTGCTGAAGTTAAACCTTCTCGATAGGGATCGCTCATCAAAATCACGGGGAAATTGGCATCTCTGGTCCAGGACCGGATCCTCGCAATCAGCGTTTCCGTATTGGATCGGTAGGTCTCTGCCGTTGCGCCTTGACCGATGTCGTTGGCGCCAAAGTGCAGGATGACCGCAGCGAATCCCATGGCCCGAAAGAGTTCTCCGGCCTCTCCATATCGATCGACAAAGTTTTTGACGGAAAGCCCACCGTCACTCAAACCATGAATGACAAGCCCCTGCGGACATTGGTCGCTGATGAAACGGAACCCGAGAATATCCGTCAGCATGGAGGTCGTGCTACCCATGACCTCCAATTGGAGATAGCGCTGCCCATTGAGGGGCAGGAGTGGCGTCACAACGGACTTGACCGCATATGATGGCTGGGCCAAAGACAACGACGCGACGTTCTCGATCGACGGCGGTGCAAAATAATCCGGCACTTGATCCACGGGCCTTGCCCGATAAAGGATCTCTCCGGATTGAGGGTGTGTCACAGCGAAGATCTCGGCCCGCACTCCTCCCTGCCGGCAAAAGTACTCGACGTTCGTCGGAATTTCCGCAGCGGGATTGACGCCGCGCGCGTCCTGTTCGAGCGTGGTCAGCTGCCCGTACCATTGTCCGTTCACAGACTGCGGTCCAGCCGGCGCGGCATGCGCCGCAGCCACGATGCCAGGCAATAGCCGCTCCGGCGCCACGCGAGTGGGCGAAGCCCCCGGGGCGGCGGTCACTCCACTCAATAACCAATTTGCAAATGGGACAGTCTGACCGCTGTAGGTGTGGTAGCTTGCCACAAATGTTTCAGGAACATTGCCGTATCGCAGCCAGGATTCGTAATTCATGCGAGGCACATACACATCGCCTTTTCCTCCCGGCGATGTCTCCTGCGAATCCCCCAAGAGCGCGATGCGAACCGTGCGCGTCCTCGCGTGCGACCACAACGCCGCAAAGAAAGCCGGCGACTGAGTATAGGTGTATTCGACTCGATCGAACGGGAGAAGGGCTGCCGATGCGCCACCGCTATTTTGATTGGTGTTCGACGCTGGCCGGTCCGTCGGCTGGTCCTTCGATCCGCAGCCATTCAGGACAGCGATCGCACAACAGAACAATATCGTCAGGCAAAGATGGGTCCAGGCCTGTCGTTTGCCAAAAACCCTATTCTCACGTGACGATGGTGTCATGAATCGCGTCCTCAAATCAGGCTGAATTGCCCTCGGTTGCTTTCCCGAAAAACCGAAACGTCAGACAGGGCGTGGATCGCACAGCGTTTCGACCGTCCTATCCTCCCGCTCTTCCGGTTACGGAGAGAGGGTCCGAATCATCGTCGCTGCCACCGTCGCGTTACCCTGCAGGGTGAAATGCACATCGTCGCCGGGGGCAAACAGGCCGCGATGGGACGGAGTCTCGTTCGCCACGTCGGCCAGAAAGCGATGTTCCGGATCGGCTGCGGCCCTGACTCGCACGGCGCTGTTGAACCGGTCGATGACCGACAGGTCATAGGGATTATAGGTGCCCTGCTCCCGCCGAATCATCGTGGTCAGGATCATGCGGTTCCCATGGTGCAGCACCAAGGCCATCGTCTTGTCCAGTTCTGCGATGAGCGTGGCCGCTGTCGCGTCAGCCGCGGTTTGATTCGCTGCACCGGATCCCACATCGTTGATGCTTCCGCCATCGATATTCCAGAGGATGATGCCACGGGCATAGGCCATGCCCGATCCGACATAGGTATTCCAACTGGCCCGTGACAGACCGGACCTCCCGATGTTTGCGTCGATACCACGGCGCCCGTAGCCCCGGGCGACCCATTCAGGCCGCCGGCGCCACATATTCGGGATGAGGTCTTGATCGCCTTGTTGTGCGAACTGGCCTCCCACATTGTTGGGGCCTTGCGCCTCCGGTGAAAGCGCCAGGATCGCCGCAGTGGAGAGCGAATCTACGCCAGCCAGTTCAAGCCAGCGATGGACCGTGATGGCGCCGAGCTCAAACGTCGTATCCCCATAGACGGCTTCAAACCCCGCTTTGCCGATGGTCTGCGGAATCCAGTCCGCCAAGACGCCGCTGAAATAGGTCTGCATCGTCCATGGGCCGGCCGTTTCATCGATCAACGAGTACGTGGCTTCTCCACTCTCATGCAAGTGTACGGCAAGCTTCCAGCGCGAACTCTTCGTGAGATTGGCCTTCAACACTCTGGCACCTTGCCTCAGATCGTTTCCGTCATACGTTAACCGGATGACATCAGCCGTATCTGCGGCATTACGAAGAATAAAGTCGCAGGTCGTCCCTGTTCCGGGCAGGTAAAAATCCGTGAAGAACACCGTCGCCCAGCCCTCTTCGTTGAAGGGCAACGTGCCGATGGGATCAATCGTCATAACCCCGGCGGTTTGTCCGCTTGTGCCGGTCACGACAATGCGCCGCCGTTGAGGATTGATCCCGCCGCTTGCATACGTTGTCGGTGTCATGGTGGCAGTGCCTGCATAGGTGAACATAAGCCCATGGCTGTACTTCGTTCGCAAAAAATGGTGGGCAAACTTCTTGGTCCGATAGGAATTGGGTGGTTCCAGGCTATAGAGCGGACGCATCGGAATGTCCGTCCCATTCCACGTCTCAATAGGACCTGCGATACGGAACTTCAAACCCGGCCAGTTGCCAAAACCCATATCCCAGTGACTCCGCAGCGATGCGAGGTTCAGTGACGTGGTATCCACCCCACTGACTTCTCCGACCAGCACCCTATTGATATAGAGGCCGTAGCGAGCATCTGACGCATTGAGGCTGACGTGGAATGTCAGCTCTGTCCAGGCGTCGAGCGGAATCACACCGGGCCCGGCCCCACCGCCCATCGAGTCCAGATGGGATATCGTGCCGCCCATGTAACTGGAGACCAATACGCCGATGCCCGGCGTGCCGTACGCATACGGGGTGAATGGCGCATTCATAAGAAACAGCCATGAGCGAAGCTTATCCGCCCCCCCATCGTGAAGATTATGAATAATATTCGATGATTGATCCGCCGCGAGTGGTGTTGCCGTCACTCGTTCAGGATAGACCCAGAAACGCACCCAATAGTCGTTGCTGCCGTTCAACGGTGCGCTGGCGTCATCGACACGAAAATACGCAAGATCGCTCGCACTCGTTTCGATGTAACCAGTGGCCCTTGACCCGGGCGGGACATCCGTGCTCCCCACATGGGTCCAGGTTCCAGCCACAAACTGATTCAAACCTGTACTGCCAGGAGTAGCCGGGCCGGTCGTCGGCCAGGATGCACCGGAAATGCTAGTGATGGAAGGAATCGGTGTCGCCTGATCCCTCGCACGATCTCCACTTCCACCTGCTCCACCGGATCCTCCACTGCCCGAACAAGACACCACGAGCACCGCCAGACCCAGTGCCACCGCACATTGCCCAATTCGGCACATCCAGAGACTACGCAGAGACATATGGACCTCTGCTCGGTCTCGGGGCACCAGATGAATTGCCGGTTCCAGAGGGACGATCTCCAACCCAAGAGGTGAACAAAAGTAGTCTGGCAAAAAATGTTCGCATGAGTTAGGCGCCGAACCAGGTAGCCCCACCGTTATTCGTCTTGGAAGAGTATGTACGAGACCCGCTCACCCCCGCTGAGGGAGTCGATCCCAACATCGTTCATATTCCCCGCAAACCACACGTCACAGGCCGCTGGGAGAGAATTAAGAGACCTAAACCAAGGAGCGGATGAGGCTGGTTGCCTGATTTGTGAGGTGCAGCCTATGCCGGAATTCCTGCTGGATAGCCACGCAGATCTCAAGTTTGTGTTAACAAATCGTTAAAAGGTGGATCAGGAAAGATGCGAGCCCTTGTCCACTGAAGGCTCCTGGTCTTGTATTTCAGGCAGGAAAAAGACGATATGACCCGAATGGGTGCTGCGGGGACGGGCGTCCGTCCCCGCAGAAGCTGTTCACGTTAGGCCGTTGCATCGGTTACCAGAGAGGGCCGATTTCGCCAGAGCAACCCACCGAGCCCTGCGAAGCCGCCGGCGAAGAGCAGAAGACTCGCGGGAAGCGGCACTGGTGTCGGCGCGAGCCCGACTGCCTTCCCTTGCAGGAAGAATCTGGCGGTTTGATCGTCGTGCTGCCACCCGTGTTTTCCCTTGGGCCCCTCATTATCAAAGACATGTGTCCACGAAAGGCTGAACTCGGACGTCTCCTGGTTGAAGACTCCCTGGGCGATCCCACCGATATTCCAGGCCCGGAACGAATCGCCTCGGCTCACCCCGAAAAATAGCGACGTGAGATCCATCGTGATCGAAGAACCGCTAATGGTGGCAGAAGGCGCAGCCGCGCCGTTCACACCGGAGGTAAAGAGCGAGAAGGTGCGATGTCCCTTCGTGATCGGCGAAACGATATCCGGCATGGCTTGGTATTGGCCCATGACGATGGCGCCGTCCCGATCCAGCAATCGGTCTACGACTCGATGGAATCGACCGTCGTAGCTGGTACTCCCGCCGGTGAGATCCAACTGAGTGACGACCATCGCCTGTGCCGAGCCCGCCCACCCGAATAGCGCGATCGAGACAGTCATGCCGAATGTGAGAAGAAGGGCGCGAGGTGCCATAAGACGCTCCTTTGTTGTCATAGGCTGTAACCAAATAGAAATATGATCGATGCCCGCAAACTGATGGTACAAGCCAGCGACAACAACGGCGTAACGTCTTTGTTTGGATTCGATTAATTTTTCATCAAGAAGCTCTGACGAGTGGCAACAATCGCCACAGGCAACAGCCCATGTCAGCCTACAGAACGGCTGCAGTGGGGTCCTCGCACATCGAGCCCGCTTTTCACCTGGGATAACACGGCACGGGGATTGAGGCGGAATACCGAGAGATTGACGGTCTAGATGGTCTCGAATGACGCGCACATGGTTCGAGCATCAAAATGATACGCCGTGCCGGGCGTCACAGCACCCGGCACGGCGTATGGCAGAAACAGACGTTTCTTACTGCACTTCTCTAGACAGCCGGGACCGCGTTGCGTCTTGCAAAACCGACCAACGTTGCCAGCCCACTGCCGAACAGGAACAGTGCTCCAGGCAGCGGAACGGCGGCTACCTGCGCCGTCCCCTGCAAGGTGAAGGTCCCGGAGGTCAGGAGCGGGACGCCCGAGAACGAGCGGGTCCAGGAAATGTCGAAGGCATTCGTCAGTTCGTTGAACGAGCCGGCCGCATTCCCGCCGATGTTCAACGACGCCATCAATGGGTTCGTGTTGACCCATCCCCAGCCGGTGCTGGTGACCCCTGCGAAGAGCGATTGGAGATTCGCCGTCAGGGTGGCCCCGGACGTCTGTCCGGTCGGAGCTGGGAGGTTGAGGGCTCCCCCGCTGCTGGTGAAGACGGAAAATGTGAGGTGGGAAATCGTAATCGGATTGAAGATGTTCGGCAGCGGCTGAAATTGGTTCATGACGAGCTGCCCATTGGCATTGAAGTTGCCGATGATGCTTCCCAACGAACCGAAGTTCAGATTGACCGATCCACCGGTGATGTCCAGCTGCGTCACAGGCGCAGCCTGGGCTGGTGACGGCAGAACCCAGAGCACCGACGCCATCAGAAGAGCCATCACGCTCCCCTTGACTGTTTTGACAGACGTGATCTTCATCGTATCAGCTCTCCCGTAAGATCCAGGCGGATGAGCACTCAAGCAAAGACTTCGACGTGCGGCAAGAATCGAAGCGGAGGCCCAGGCATCTTCACGCCCGGGTCTCCGCCGGAAGAGTTAGTTACAGTTGCTCGGCCCGGGCGCCGGCTTGAAATTGACCGGTCCCTTGTCCGCGTTCTTGAACACGTTCATCGTACTGGGAGCCGTCCAAAAGGCTCCGGCAGGAAGAATGCCGATCGTCGATGGATTTGAGGCGTCGGCAATCAGATCGAGGATCAGTGTGTTCGTGTTAGCATCGGCGGAAGCGGGGTTGCGGGTGTTCATCCGCTCCCCAACCCAATACTTCCAATCCCCGCACACGAGATTCCGCTTCGGATTGGCCAAGGCAAGGTCTCTGGCCTTAAATCCGTCCATGCGAACCTCATATCCCTTTGCAACCCCAACAGCCGGACTGTCCACAAGGGTGAAGGCCTGATCGGCTTCCATATATCCGAACGCCTTCACATGGGCCGGGCGGTTTGCCGCGACGTTGCCCACGATACAGTCCGCCACGTCCTGATTGCTCGTTCCGAAGTACACACCATCGGCTGGCAGCGTCAGATTGGTGGAACCGCTGTTCCATTCCCCGGTCGTCACCATCACGGTCTGATCGAGCGCCGCCTTGGTGCCGGACCCTGCAGTCCTCAAACAGAGCGTCACGGGCGACGTCGCGTCGGCAGCCGTCCCAACGGTGGCCGGTGAGCCATCGACTTGCACCGGGGCGGTTCCCAGTCCGATCTGACGCCAATCCGTCACCTGCCGACTGAGGAGGGCTTCCACCTGATAGTGAGAAAGACTGCCCACCTTGCCCTGGACCGTTCCTCCAGAAACCTTCTGGACGCCGTTGCCGACGACGAAGGAGAAAGGCACAATCGCCACCTGCGAGCTAACCAATTGGCTATCGTCCAATGCCTTGACGGTCGTCGTAATTGGACCGGTTTGACCGAAGGAACTGCCGGCGACATCCGACCAGCCGACGTTGACCGGCAACGAGATCGGACCTGCCGTGCAACCGGTGTACTCGTTGTATTGCTTCGAATCCGAAGGACGGGTCTTAAGCGTCGGCCCGGTGCAACCGGTCAAAGATGTGTGATTGAGGAAGTTCATGTTCGAAAGCGCATTGGCTTCCGGCTGTTGCAATCTCTTCACTCCGTCGCTGGAGCCGGTGGCTGAATAGCGGATGATGATGGGGCTGCCGACGCGGGTGCACGTCCAGACGTGCAGCTTGCCGGTGGTGATCGTGGGGGTGCCGAGGGGGCCGTTCACGTAGTGGGTCGGAAGCGCAGCCGGAGGGCCATCGCACAGATTCAGCGGCACTTCGGTGGCAAAGGGGGTGCCCGCCGAGGCTCCTCCCATGTTGACAATCGACTGGGCTTCCGCCGCCAGCGCAAGTCCGAGGATCGAACCGATCCCCAGCGCGGCCGCGGCTATGCTCTTGCTTGCGTGATTCATGTCTCAATCCTCCAAAAATAGTTGAGATTCGAGTGGTACTGGTTTAGAGGGCATTTAGCCCTGGATCATCTTGCGCCGGGCAATGCCGACGAGCCCGACCAAACCGCTTCCGAACAGGATCACGGCCGCAGGAAGAGGAACCGCCGCAGGCACGCCGGCATTAATCGTCAATATTGAACCATCGAGCGCAAGGATCGCATGGCCGATCTGCGAGAGCGTGTTGCCGCTGACGGTCCCTTCCAACAGATGCAACATCGAACCGAGAGAGCCTGCCATGCTCACAGGCCAGCCGCCATTCAACGACCCGTCAGTTCCAAACGCGCCCGTGAACGAGAACTGGTTCGACGTGGGGATCAGCTGCACGGAGAAGCCATCGCCTGACAGGTTGCCGGCTTGGTTTCCCGCAACAAGCCAGCTATTGGAAATCTGCACCTGCGACAGTTGGAGCGCAGTAAAGTCACTCAGCTGTTTCGTTGCACCTCCGACGAACGTGGTCGCCTCGCCGCTTGCGACGTCGTACGAGAAACTATAGAGCGCCCACTTCACTGGGTCAGTTCCGCCGACCTGGGCGAAATCTGTGGGATTGATGTTGAAGGTGGTCGAAGGACCGCCTGAAAACAAGTTCGACACCTGTCCCAGGTTCCTGAGATACTGTGTGCTGTTGCCGTAGAGGGCGAGGACTAAGTCTCCGTTGCCGAATTCCAGAGCCTGGGCCTCACCACCCAGAGCCGCCACTGCTGTGATGACCGCCAACGCGGTCCGTTTCCATCCTGTAAGCTTCATATCGTCTCTCCTCCTTGTGAATGACCCATGATACGTCTTCGTTCGCCGGCCGCCTCTGCCTCCTTACCCCGACCACCTCCTTTCTCCCGTTGAGGGCAGGAAACGCGATCCCAGGCAAGGATGGCACGCTTCCTTTTTCGCTGATCCCTGTTACAGAAAGATCAGGCTCGCCTTCGAAGCCCGTTAACAATTTCGATGGGCTCTGCGTAGCGAATGAGCATCGAAACTCCAATTGCCACCGATCTCTGGGTATGGTTGTACGGAAGGAGGATTACGGTCGCGTCAGCGAAACCTATGGGAGCGGTAAATTATCTATGAAGAGGGGAAAACGAGACGGGGTGAGATCCCATTACCATTAGCTGATGAAGGATGAACTGGAGTTCTACAGAAAGATGAACGCCTGTAGCTGAATCCAATGGCCTGAGAAATGGCTCAGGCGCGTCTCGCCCTTCTCGCCTGTCGCGCAACTCTCGCCTTCTGCACGAACGACGCGTCACAAAATACGCGTCACCCTTTATGCGGGAGGAAAGAACTTGACGACAATGGTGCGATCCATGCCGGGAGGGGGAGGCCGGACTTCGGCCACCTTCGCGAGAGCGTCGAGGGCCGATTGATCGAACAACAGACTGCCGGATGAATTGATCAGCCGGTACTGCAGCACACGGCCCTGCTCGTCGATGACGAGTTCGCACAGCACCGCATATTCCAGATCGTCTTGGAGAGACGGCGGTTGCTGATATTTCGCCTGAATCGACGCCGTCAGAATATCCGTATAGCCGGCGAACCGCCCCCGGCCCTTGCCGACGGCAAAGGGGTCCGAGCTGACCGGCGGTGGACCGGGCGCATCCGACGCCTTGGGGGGCGGAGGCGCTTCCGCCGTCGGTGGCGGAGGCGGCGGGGCCTCTTGCGGTTTCGGTTCCGGCTTGGCTGGCTCCGGTTCAGGCTCCGGCTCCGGTTCTTTTTCCGGTGGCGGCGGCGGCTCTTCCTTCTTGAAGGCGTTGAGCTTGTAGACCTTGATCAGGTCCTGGCCCCATTGGGTTTGGGACACCCAATACAAACCACCCCCGATGCCCAGATGCACCACGCCCACGATCAACAGCGTCGTACCGAGCTTGCTCTTCTTTTTTTCAAAACCCTTGTAGCCAGCCATTGTGCATAGGGGGTAAGGGGACAGGGGGGATACAGGGGATATTGTCTACCCTTTACCCCTCTATCCCCTTACCCCTGTACCCCAGTCCCTACTCATTGGTCGGTTTCGTCGCAATCGCCAAATCTTCGACCGGAATCCGTTGCAGAATATCCAGCACAGCCACCACATGTTTGTACTCCACGCCGGAGTCGCCCCGGAGCACGAGCGGCAGCTTGCCACCCTTGGCCGCTTTTAAATCGCGAATGAGTTTTTCCAGTTCGCTGAGCTTGACGCGCTCTTCATCCATGTAGACATCGCCGTTCTTCTTCACGGAGATCGTCGGCGTGGTGGTTTCCATTTCTGTTTCGTGCGGCGTGGATTCCGGCAACTTCAGCTCGATCCCCTGTACTGCCGCCGTCGTCGTGATGATGAAGATCACGAGCAACACCCAAGCCAGGTCGAGCAAGGGGGTCATGTTGATATCGGCAACTGCACCGTGGCTCTTTCTTGAAAATCGTCTCATGTCTTCCCTCCGTATCTCGTCTCATGTGAAGCGTGAAGCGTATCTCGTGAATCCCGTATCGCGTGAAGCGTCATGCGTGAAGCGCCCGAATCCGAAACGAGATACGCTTCACGTCTTTGTCCTTCCCCCCGCGTTTCACGCTTCACGAACCACGCTTCACGTCATTCCGCCCGCGCTTCACGTTTCACGAGGTGCGCTTCACGTCCTTAGAGCTTCTTGACCAAGTTCCGCAGCATTCTCGTTTCATGATCGAGCTTCTCAATGATGAGATCCCGGATATTCCGTTGGACAAATCCAAGGTCCGACGATATCTCCACCTGCGTTTCCAGTTCGGCACAGGAACCCAATGCAATGAAAAGAAATTGCCGATATTCCTTGTTGTGGAACCGATTGAACCCTTCCGCCACATTCGATGGAATCGAAACCGATGCTCTTCGCATTTGCGCGGCTAAGCCATACGCCTCGACCCTGGGGTATGCCGCGGTCGCTCGATAGACGTCCAGCACGATCTCTTTCCCCATTTTCCATACATCCAAATCTCGAAAGTTTTGAATCTTCATGGGCGCCCTCCTGTGCCGCAAACCCTATCATGCTATGCGGCATCCGAGGAACACCCTGTCAATTCGTGAGGTGTGAAACGTATCTCGTGACGCGTGAAACGTCATGCGTGAAGCGCCCGAATCCGAAACGAGATACGCTTCACGTCTTTGTCCTCCCCCGCGCTTCACGACCAACGCTTCACGTACCTTCTTCTGGCGCTTCACGTTTCACGCACTCAATGCCCTGTCGCCGCCGCGGAGGGTTCGGCTTCTTGGCGGTGGCCACCAGGCCGGTAGTCTTCGATATCGTCGGTCGCCGCCGCTGCACCCTTCTTTTCTTGGAGATAGTCCGTCATGAACACGGTCTCGAGATGGGCCGCGAAGTTATCGAGTTCCATCGTGAGCGTTTTTGTCTTCGTCACGAGGAAGTTGTAGCAAAAGAGGGAGGGGATCGCGACCATGAGCCCCGCGACCGTCGCGATGAGCGCGGAGGCCACGCCCGGAGCCATGGTCGCAAGAGTGGCCGACTGGGCCTTGCCGATGCCGGCGAAGGTGTCCATGACTCCCCACACCGTCCCGAGCAATCCGATAAAGGGCCCGCCGCTGATGGCCGTCGCCAGCACGATCATGCCTGATTCCAGGCTGACGGCTGCTTCCCCCAACACCCGTTCAAGGGCGATCCGCACGGCGCTCATGCCGTGATGCGGAATCTGTTCCACCCCATACTTTTCCTGCTGCACCTTCAGTTCTTCGCACCCGCCGAAATAAACCTCGTACATCGGTGAGCCTTGCAACTGTTTGATCGGGCCTTTACCGAAGATCACCAACGGGCCTTTGGCCTTAGAGTAGTAGCCAAGAAACAGGCCATTCCGCTTCTTAGCCTTGGCCAACTGGCGGAACTTGTTGATGATCACCGTCCAACTCACGAGCGAAAACAACAGCAACACCCCGATGGTAATCTTGCCTTCCAGCGTCGCGTGGTTGAGCGCAAACGCCACGCCTCCTGAACTCATTTCCATGCTGCATCTCCCTTATTCGTTAGCCGCCCGGTTGAGCCTGTGGCTTCACATCGACTTGAATGATGACACCATGTTTCATTTTGATCGATTGCGTGACGCGGGTCGATTTCTCTTTGTCTCCGTCCTTCGCCGCGACTTGCTTGGCTTTTGCCTCCGTCTTCGCTTGGGATGCCCCAGTGTCAATTGCGGATTCCGATGCCGAGTCGGCGGACTTTGACGCGCTGCCTCCGGCGTTGGCGGTGGCGCTGGTCGGAGCCGCAGCTGCAGGCGCAGACGGTGGCGGCAAGCTGCCGGTCCCGGTCGTCGGGGCCGCAGCTCCGCCGCCTGAAGACGTGCCGACGACCGGCGGGATAGGCCTTTTGCGTTCAAGGCTTTCATCTCGCTCGAAGCGGACACGGCCCTGGATCGTTCCTTCACCGGTCGTCTCCCCCTTGGGGGTCACGACCACGACATCGCGGCCGCGAATGCCGGCGACCGGCACGTCGATGTTCTTCTCCTCGGCCAGGAGGGTGATATTGCCGAGTCTCAAGGGATCGATAAACCGGTTGAACTCCTCCGCATAGACAGGGTTGCGGGCATCTTCGAGCTGCTTCTTGCGGGCAAGGAGTGTCGTCGTGCTTCGCCCGAAAAACGAGGCCTTCTCGATTTCGCGGTTGATCGCGTTGATCGCAGGCGTGTTGAATGCTGGAAACACGAGCGGAAAGGGATCGTTCGGATGGAACGTCGAAATTCCACTGCCGGGAATCAGGAAGACCAGAAATTCTTTCGCTTGCTCCGTAGTGCTGCCAGGAAGGTAGATGGGCGTGCCGTCGGGATTGAATTTCAACTCTTCGATGATGAACTGCACCACTTCGTTCTTCCCGCCGGTCCCCGCGTTGATGTTCCCCTTGGTCGATGTCACATTGATATCGCCCCCGCCGAAGGTCGCAACGCGGGACTTGTTGACGTTCACGTCGCCGGTGGCCTTGATATCGATGCCGCCGCCCCGTACGGTGAGAATCCCGGTCTCCTGGGTCGAACCGATCACGTTGCCCCCCACGTCGATTTTTCCGCCCGTAGACCTGACCACTTGCACCGATTGCGCATCGGCCAGAAAGATCTGACCGTCCCCGATCAAGACCAACTGGCCGTCGAGTACGACTGGTTTGCCTTTGTGGCGCAACGGCTCCACTAATTTTCCGTTGACCATGAGCAGCTTGCCGCTTTGCTCCACCAGTCCGACATGGACCTTCACCGACCCGGCTCCGCTCAGCGGCGCAGTCTGATCCACAACGACCGACCGCCCGTTATAGATGACATCTTCTCCGTTCACGATCAGGACAGTTTTGCCATCCGATCTGACACGAGTCGCTCCGATCACGGCTTGAGGGTTTCCGGCAACGAGGACCGGCACCCCGCCGGCATCGACAAGCGCATCGACTCCCAATCCATGGATCGACACAGACGCCCCATTGAAACTGGCGATGCGCGACTTGGTCATCGCCAGATCGCCGCCGACTTCAATATCTAACAATCCGCCCTTGTTCTTGTCGCCGGTTGGAGTCTTCTCGAACCGGTAGGTAATGCCCTGGCTGTCCGCCAGATCCAGTGTGTTCCCCGCACTGACTCTCCCGGTTCCCGTCCCGTTGAAGGCAATTCCGCTAGGGGCACCGGCAGTGGCCGATGGCCTCGTCATATCGATATTGTTGCCGGCGCGCACCAGAGACGTCGTCCCTTCCGGCAGCGCGATCGTGGCCGTGAATTCCCGGAGGTCATGCCCGGCATCGATCGTGACATTCTTCTTCAGAGTCGGGCTGTTCAACTGGAACTGGAGTTTACTGATGTCTCCGGTCTCCGTCTTAAACGTGACGGGCACAGCCTGGTGTGCCGGCACGTTGGCAGCCGGTACGTTGGCAAGATTAATGATATCGTTCGGATTCGTTAGTCCCAGCAGCTTCTGCGGGTCCCCCGAAAGCAGGCTTACCGTCAACACGCTGCTAGGCACCAGTACTTCGGGAAATAGCGTAGGATTCGAGTCGACCGTCGGCATGAGCGGGATCGCATACTCCGGCGCTTTGCGGCTCGCCCAAAATGCGAGAACGGGGTCTTTGGCAATGTCGGCAAGAGCCACAACTTTCCATTCTCCTGGAAGCAATCCGCCGTATCCCACGAATACCGGCACATAATTCACCCCTTCTCTCTCCTTCCGGAAGGACACCTGTCCGAGAATATCGTGCTTGGCAAACACATCGATGGCGCCGGTCGGCGAGGGCCAGAACGTCAAACTCTTCTCGATGAAGACCGAGCCTTGATCGGCATGGGCCGTGAAGGACGCAGGATAGAACGAGCGGATGTTATCGAGCCCGTCGCCCCTCGTGGAAGTGGGCTTGAGATGGATGTTCCCACCGGCAGATGTCACGCTTACGCTGTTATCGGGATGCGCGGTGACTGCCGGTTGGCCTTCCGAAATCCCCTTGTCCTGGACAAGACCGAGAAAAAGATCTCCCGTCGAGGACATCGTCACCTGCCCTTTGCCGAGCGTGATATTCGCATAGGCGTCGGACGATCCGATGGTGCCCCCTGCCGTCACCTGCGCCGTGCCGTCGGTCAGCGTAAAACCGGGACCGGCTTTGACTCCGTCGAGGAGGCCGCCGAGAAGGTGCCGTCCCGCGGTCAAGGTCAGATTGCCCGGTCCTCCAACACGAATCCCGGTCATGAACGTGAGCCTCCCGGCATCAAACGCGCTCGGCGCGATGAGATCTCTCCCCGCCACCAGCCGGATATCGCCGCCGGCGACCGTGTAGAGGGTGGAGTGAAATCCGCCTTGTTCCAGCCTCAGGTCGCGCCCCGCCTGAAAATCAATACCGCCTCCGCGTCCGGTCCAGAGATTCGTTCCTGTGAAGACGATGTCGTTTCCTGCCGTACCGGTATAGTTCCACTTCGATGAACCCAGGGCTTCCGGATGATTAAAGAGGAACACCTCGTTGAACAACAGGTCGCGCCCGGCAATGAATTGCAGGGTCCCTTCTCCGTCGGGAGGAGGAGACAAGGCGTCCATATCGAAGCTGCCGGTGACCCGGAGATCGTCCGGCGACGAAAAGGTGATGGTCGAGAATCCGGATGATGCGGAGAGGTCTGAGAGGTCCACGTCGACCGGATCGATGAACAGACGGCCGCCTCTATACCCGGCTCGCACATCGCCCAGGAAACGCCCACCGAGCTTGACGTGGTAGCCGCTCAATTCGACGAATCCACCGTGGCCGCCTTGTGCCCCGCCCGACACGTCCAGCACGGCGCCCTGCTCGAAGTTCGCAGAGCCCTTGCTCTTATCGGCCACGGCGAGAATGGTTCCGCCGTCCGAGACTCCGTCCATTCCGCCACGCGCCCTGGTTTGACTGCCCGTTTTCAGGGTCAACAACTCGCTGGCATAGAGTGCGATCTTTCCATTCCGCTCGCCTACCGTATTGGCCTGAACCAGGCCTTCTTGATTCACGACCCGTCCGGCCAAGGTGATATTGCCGCCGTCCGCGATCAAATCTTTCAGATTGACCGCATGTCCGAGGAGGTTGGAGATTTCCGCGAGAAACCCTTGCCCATCCGGACGATTCGAGAGAAAGGCTTTTGCTCCGGCGGCCAGGACGATATTGCCCTTGGGGCTCGTGATGATCCCGCTATTTTCGACGTTCGGCGCCAACAGATAGACTCCATCGTGCGAACCATGGATAGCGCCCATGTTCTTCACGGAACCTTCGATCCCAGTTCCCTCGAAGAGATACTGACCGGCTAGGAAGTTGGCGTTCGTAATATTCAGGGAAGACGCAATCAATCCGCCGACGTTGACCTGCGCGTTCGGGCCGAAGATGATCCCGTTGCGGTTCAGGAGGATCACCGTGCCATTGGACCTGAGCGTGCCGAGGATCTGGCTGGGGTTTTGATCGAAGATCCGATTGAGCGCGATGGCCCGCACGTTGGGTTGAATGAACTGTGTAATCTCGTTAGGGGCGATATTGAATTGCTGCCAATTAATAATGGCCCGCTGGCTGGCCTGTTGAATCGTCACCCGCGACGTGCCCAAGCCACTGACCGTGGCTTCGCCCGCCACCACATTCGGCCCGGTCGGATTTGCCAACACCACCGGGAGCACCATCAGTTGTACGGCATAGAACGACAGGGTCAGGGCGGCCATGGTCTTGTGTCTGGTGCTTGTCATGGTGCGCTCCTCATTAAAATCCGATCCCGACTGAAAAGTGCACGTAGGTATCGCCGCGCTGAGTGGTCGGCGTATCTTTCATCGCCCATCCCTGGTCGACTTTGAGTTCCCCCACATCCTTGGGGAGCTTCACTCGGATGCCTGCTCCGACACCTTCGAGCCGGAAGCGGGGCGTCTGCCCCGGTTGCGGTTGCTCAACCCAAAGCTGGGCGGCATCGTAAAACGCGACCAGGCGGAGTCGAATGGTGTAGTCCGAACTGCGACGCCGCTGCCAGATACGATCGATCGGGACAGTGAGTAACTCCGGGGTCGTGAGTTCCGCGCGACCCCGCAAGGCATGGTCACCGATGACTTCGAAGTTGTCGTAGCCTCGCACCGTATCCATCCCGCCGGCGAAGTACTGCTCGGCGGGGATCAACGGTTGACTACCCCATTGGCCATCAAGGTGCAGGGCGAGGGTGAATCCTTCCGGCAGGTCCTGCATCCGGTCGATCCCGCCTTGCAGAACGGCAAACGTTCCGGTGGTCCCGACTCGTGCCTGCCCCGGTTCGTTGAAATCGTTGGAGTCTCCCGTAAAATCTTTTTTTCTTCCTCCAGGGATGAGCCCCGCGACATAGCCCCGCGCCGACGTGGTGACTCGCGTGAGGCCGAATCGATCGGGAAGAAACCCCGTGTAAGCGAGCGAAGCAGGCGTGTATTGAATGGGGCTGAGCAGCGTCAGCGTTCCGAGCGGCTCCGGAAACGTGCCCGTCGTCCGTTCGAGACGCTTGTAATCGATGCCAATCGACAATTGATGCGACCCCCATCCGCCTTCCCCCACCGGAAACATATATCGAAACCCTGCGACCGTGGCATTGCCCGCGAAGGTGACGTCCCCGCCGCCGACGCTCAATGAGCCTCCGGCCAATACCGATGTGCTCTGTGCTTTCGACGCATAGATGGAGAGCAAATGGTTGGGCCAAATGATCGGGAGCACGAGGCTGACGCCGTAGTTTTGCACCTGGCCCCACTCCTCCGGGGTCTGCACCGTGTTGACTGTCAGTATCTCGTCTCCGCCGAACAGATTGGTGTGCTGGGCTTCCGCTGTGAGCCTATTGCGCGGCGTCGTAATCGGTCCTTTGTTGTCGGCCTCTACCCGTGCATGCACCGGGAGACGGTCTTTGACTTTCAATTCCAGGTTGACCAATCCTGGTTCCGCGCCCGGCTTCAGCACGGGAGCGATATTGAGATCGGGGTTCCCATTGGCTGCACTGAGTTCCTTTATGAAGGTCGGTTCGTATAACACGGCCCCATGCTTCACGGACGGCAACTTCCCCAAAATGTTGTATTTTGTGAAGTGCTCGTTCCCCTCGACGCTAATCGCCCCAAGCCGGCCCTCCAGAACATTGAGCTGAATTGTCCCGCGATCGATCGTCTGCTCGGGAATCGTCACAAGCACCGTGGGATATCCCGCCGCATGATAGGTTTTCTCGAGTTCAGCCCTCGCCTGCTCGATCTCCTTAAAGGTCAGTCCACTCCGCTTGTACTTGTCGAGAACGGCCCCGATCTTCTCCGCCGGAAGAATCGTGTTCCCTTCCACAATGTATCCATCGATCGTGAATCCTTGCACCGCTTCGGCATGTGTTGGCTCTTGAGCGGGAACGGGATCTGGTCGTGTCGTTCCTCCTCCTGAAGGGGTCGTTCCCATCGTGTGCGCCGGCGCAGGCTCCTCGACATGCTCTACGAGGACCGCCGATGGAGGCATCGGTGAACGAGGTCCGCGTTCATGGGCAAATGTGGGCATGACCATTACACCGACAATGCTCCCGCACATGATGCAGACCAGTACCCATTTCGACAACGCCCTCTCCCTCATCTTCCCTGTGTCCAACGCACGTTCCGATGGGGGTTCCCCATCACAGGCCCCTCGCCCATGGAGCCCCCATTTGTTTTTCCCCAGGCTCGGACACCACACACCCGGGATGTCGTCTCGATCGTCCGCCAATACGTCAACAGAGTTACCGGCGGCATGTTACGCAAATGTTACCGCGCGATTGGTGCGCGGTTAACTTCACCTCGGAGGGGTACGATGATGATCGCAGCGGGCGCAATTCATGTATGATCCACACCTCACTATGTAAGGAGTTGTGGTGTTCCGCATGAACGTATCTCGTCAATCCTATGGACGGCAGGCGATTTTCGGCCTGTACGTGGCGATCTCTGCTTTCTTCCTCGCGCATTCGGTGAATGCCTTCGTAACCTACTCGATCACGAGACCTCTCGAGGCTCCTGCCGCCGCTCCGGTTCAGCAGGACAATCCGGGTGAGGCTCCCGACCCTCAGTCGCTGACTCAGTCGATTCTCGCTGGCGGATTATTCGTCGTTCCTGCAGATCCGAAGGCCCTGCTACCTGGCGGTCAGCCTGCGGCTCCCCCTCCTCCTCCTCCTTTGAATGTGGCAAAGAAAGTGTCTCTGATCGGCACGGCATTGAACTCGCGCTCCGGCGGAGTCGCGATTATCCAGGACCTCTCATCGAAACAGCAGACGCTCTATCATCTCAATGAGCCTGTCACCGCAGTCGGCACGATTGCCGACATTCAGCAATCCAGAGTGCTGTTCCGTGAAGGCAGTCAGGAAGAATGGCTGGAACTCGCCATCATGCAACAGACACCGTCGGACTCCGCGCCCGCCAATGCCTCAACCGCCACCAAGACCCTCTCACCCGCTCAGGTTAGAATACTGGACCGGCGTGAATTGACAGCCTTTGTTGCCGATCCCACACGTTTATTGGTACAGGCGCAGGCCGTGCCCTATCTGAGCAACGGCAAACTGGACGGATTCCGTCTCTATAACGTGGTGCCTCAGGGGTTCTTCGACAAGATTGGATTGCAGACGAACGACATCGTGCAGCGGATCAATGGCGCGGAGATTCGCGACCCTGGTATGCTGCTGTCGCTGTTCCAACAGCTCGCACATGAACGGACGGCACGCGTCGACTTGGTTCGCCTCACTCAACGACACACTCTCACCTACGAGATTCGTTGACGCGCTTCGACTCGGCACGTGACATCTGTGAAAGCAAACCCCTGCCTGTTCTCGCTTCCCCTTTCATCCAATCCATGAATTCCAATTAACGGGAACTTAATCTGAGTGTAATAGGATCGTCACGAGTTCCGGACTATTGTGCCCCGTATTACATTGGCAGGAGAGGCACATGAGATCTGCGAGATACCGGTTTATTCCAGGGGTGAACGGACGATTCTGTTTAGCGATGTTCTTGTCGTTGATTTGTGGGCTCCCTCAGGCCAACGCGGAATGGTACGTTGCAGGATATGGCGGGCTCAGCGCTCCAAATTCGCTTGGCAACGTCAAGATGGATACGTTCGGCGAACAACAAGCCTTGGCTCAATTTCCGCAGGCACAGGTGCCTCCACGACTACTCGGAGGCCAAGACACGCTTACGCAATCGTTCAAGACTTCCGATCTGGCGCTGAAGAACTCGCCGATGTTCGGTGGAAAGGCCGGATACTTTTTTAAAGATGAGAGGTTAGATTGGCTCGGTGTCGAACTGGAGGCCTTCATCTCACGGCCCACGATCAAGGAGCAAACTGTCAACACGAATCAGGAAATCACCTACATTCCAAAGACTGAGGCGGGCCCGTTAATCTGCGGCGATCCAGCCCTCAAACCCATGAGTAACTGTTCGCAGACTCGGATCATCAACTCGACGAAATCCTTTCAATCGTCCAGCATGCGGCTAATGACCTTGGCCTTCAACGTCGTAGCCCGTTATCCAGGAACCGTATTTCAACCTTACGCGGGCGTCGGCGTCGGAGCCTTCTACTTCACAAGCTCCACCGGTTTTTTCCAAGGTCGCCAGGTTGTGCCGGGACTCAATGCCATGGCAGGATTGAAGGTGCTGGTAACTGAAGAGTTGGGATTCTTCTTAGAAGGTAAATATAATCGCGCCACGCTCACTAACTTCGACCCAACTTATGGCCTCAGCGGTGAGTATAGTGCCTTTAACTTCGTTGCTGGTGTAGCCTACCACTTCTAACTCCTGGCTCGCGCGGTACAGCAATTCCAACTGCGGGTGGACCTTCTCTACAGCATTGACGCTTACACGAGCGAGACTTCACGGAAAAGATGACGTATCATCCTTCGGCCTATCCGCTATCGACAATAGGGAACCAGCCATGACTCGATCCGACAGCCGTCCCCCTGTTCGCCGTCCTACCCGTGCCCTGTCCTCGAAAGTCGAGCGTGAGATCAAGCTCGCCATCGATCCTGGTTTCCGCCTGCCCTCTCTTCCCGGTATCCCGCTTCCACGACATCTGCTGACCTCGACCTACTACGACACGTCCCAGTACGACCTGGCCCATGCGGGAATCACTCTCCGCCATCGCATCGCGCGAGGGAAACAGGCCTGGCAATTGAAACTCCCTCTGATGAAAGACCGGCAGGAAATCGAGCTGGTCGATCGTCAGTCCATTCCACCGGCCACCTTTCGCGATCTGCTCTTTCTCCATGTGGGACAACGAGAACTGGCGCCGGTCGCTACACTGCGAGTCTGGCGCGCCGGCGTCCGCGTACGCATGGACAAAATCGATATCGCAACGGTCACGATTGATCAGGTGTCGGTCGTGAAGAACGGAGTCGTGCTTGATCGTTTTCGAGAACTCGAAATCGAACAGATGAACGGGAAGGACGACGTGCTGTCTGACCTCGAACGGCAGCTCCGTCGAGCGGGAGCCCACGATCATGACGGACGCCCCAAGCTCTTTCGCGCGCGCTCCCTTCCTGCGCCAAGCCCTGAACCACCTCCGGCACCGGATGCGCAGGTGATAAACCATGTGAAGTGGATCCTTGCGCGTCATGTCCGATGGCTGCTGGCGCATGACCCAGGTGCCAGACTCGGATGGGAACCTGAAAGCCTGCACCAAATGCGCGTGGCCACGAGACAATTGCGCGTTGTCCTGCGCACCGCCAGGCCCCTACTCCTTCCTGCATGGGCAGACTCGTTACACGATGAGCTGCGCTGGCTCGGCCAACTGTTGGGACCGGCTCGCGATCTCGATGTCCAACTCGCCTATTTCCGTGAGGAGTCTGCCGCACTCGATGCACGAGACCGCCTGCCGTTGGCACCCTTCATCGCCCACCTGGAAGACCAGCGGACCCAGGCCCAGGACGGCCTACTCCGCGAGTTAAAAAGCGTACGATATCTCGACCTCATCAGGCGGCTCCAGGACGCGACGGTGAGTCCAACCGCCGTCGAATCTGCCTTGACCTTGCACGACCTCGCCACAGCCACGTTCAAGAAACTGCGGAAGGTGCTTCGCCAGGTCGGTGCGTCACCCACCAATGCCATAATCCACAAGATCAGGATCAAAACTAAACGGGCCCGCTACGCAGCGGAACTGGCGGAGCCGGTCGTCGGCAAACCGGCTACCCGTTTCATTAAAAAAGCGCGAGCCGTCCAGGATGTCTTAGGGATGCATCAGGATGCCATTCAAGCCGAAGCCTACGTCCGGGCCTTCCTCAAGCAATCGGCCAGCGTGAGGGCGGCCTTCGTTGCCGGGCGTATGGTCGAACGTCAGCGAGAGCGTCGCGCACAGGCAAGCAAAGAGATGCGGATGCTCTGGGAAGGGCTGTTGAAGAGAGGGGAAAACGCTTGGGGGTAAGAAGACATATGTGCAAAGTGTTTCCCCCACGAGTGCCGAGGGTCGGCACATACTTCGACTCTCAGGGAAAGTCACCACAGCCATGAGCACTGGAGATCGAGACCCGGCCCATGCTCCGAGTCAAGAGAAAATTCTGTCAAGAATTCGAAAACATTCGATCACGCCAAGTACGCGTTCTATTGACAGTGGCTCACGCAGTTGTTAGGTTTTCGCTCACGAATGTCGGGATGAGTTGGCAAACCGATATTTTCAGGCTGGCGTAGCTCAATGGCAGAGCAGCGGTTTTGTAAACCGCAGGTTGGGGGTTCAATTCCTCTCGCCAGCTCCACAACTTACGAGACTCCTCCCCCGGGTTTGCTACCGTTTTGCTACCACTCGTGGCCGCATGGAGTTCATCGAGCCGATCCACCGCCCCTTTATTCCCCATCGGAGGCCATTGGCCATAGGTATCGACAGTGAGCTGAATACTCGCATGTCCGAGCTGACGCTGCACATAAGCCGGAGACTCCCCTTGCTGCAACATCAAGCTCGCATAGGTATGTCGGAGACAATGCGGGGTGAAGTGAAGCGGAAGCCCGGCTTTCTTCAATACGCGCGCCATAAGTTTGCGGACATTACTATCATCCAAGTATGTCCCCGCGTCTGAGTAAAACAACGAAGGCCGCTCAGACCATCCCCGTCTGAGCTTGTCAGTCTTGCGTTCGACATCCCAGCAGGCCAACACTTCGACCAGATTTTTAGATATATCAATGGTTCGGCCATGACCGGACTTTGGCGTTTCCAGCACTCCCCAGTGGCTTCGGTTGGTTGGACAGCCTATTCCCGTTCTTAAGTGGCGCCTCGCGGGTTGTTGACTACGCAGCTGTGAGCCGTGTCGTCAGATTGTCATAGTACACCTGGTCAGGCGTCTTGCCGTCAAGCGCCTGATGCGGTCTGGTCTGGTTGTAGAACGTCAGGTAGCGGTCTAAGCCCTGGTGCGCGGCCTCGACGGTCTCGTAGGCGTGCAGATATGACCTTCCCCCATTTGTTACACCACGGCCAACGAAGTTGACTCCTGCGCTGTCTGGGGCTGG
>CXWL01002529.1_pt1 | contig 36171 bp, 30 predicted proteins | sample 590931 | NCBI WGS metagenome assembly CXWL01 (sample SAMEA3498368, study PRJEB10139) | groundwater metagenome | biome: water well; material: biofilm material | place: Germany | collected 2015-04-27
TCCACCTGCCGCACGCGCTCGCGGGTGACCTTGAAAATCTTGCCCACTTCTTCGAGCGTATAGGTGTACCCGTCGCCGATGCCGTAGCGCAGCTTGATGATCTCGCGCTCGCGATAGGTCAGCGTCTTGAGCACTTCCTCGACGCGATCCTTGAGCATTTCGCCGCCAGCCGTCCCCACCGGCGATTCGACCGAGTCGTCCTCGATGAAATCACCGAAGTACGAATCCTCGCTCTCGCCGACCGGACGATCCAGCGAAATCGGATGCCGCGAAATCTTCAATACCCGGCGGCACTCGCTCACCGGCATCTTCGCCCGGCGTGCGATTTCCTCGATGGTCGGCTCGCGGCCCAAATCCTGGAGCAGTTCCTTGCTGATGTTGCGCAGGCGGCTCATGGTTTCGATCATGTGCACGGGGATGCGGATGGTGCGGGCGTGATCGGCGATGGCCCGGGTGATCGCCTGGCGAATCCACCACGTCGCATAGGTGCTGAACTTGTAGCCGCGCTTGTATTCGTACTTATCGACCGCCCGCATCAGGCCGGTATTGCCTTCCTGAATGATGTCGAGGAACGACAGCCCGCGGTTGCGGTACTTCTTGGCGATGCTCACCACCAGGCGCAGGTTGCCACCGGACAGTTTTCGCTTGGCGTCCTCGTATTCGCTGAACACGCGCTGAATGGTCACCAGCCGGTGCCCCAGGCGTTCCGGAGTCTCCAGGCAAAGCGACTCGATGCCCGACAGTTCTTCCCTCATCGCCTGCACGTCGTCGTTGGGCAGAGTCTGCCGCTTTTCCTGTGCGGCCAGGCGCCGCTCGAGCTCCAGCATTTTGCGGTGCAATCCGCGCAGTTTCTTCATCAGCGGCTGAATGCGGCTGGTGCGCAGCGAAAGCTCTTCGAGCAGCTTGGAGATTTTCCGCCTGCGATCCCGAATTTCAATTTCCAGCTTCTTCCGTGCCGCCGCAGCCAGACGAGGCGCCAACTGCTGCCAGATTTCTTCGTTTTTCCTGAGCAACGCCCGAACCGTGACCAGATTCACCGGAATCCGCGAACTGATCCGCGATTTGGCGGCATTCTCGGAGGTCGAAATCTTCATGGTGCGGTCGAACGGCAGCGTCCCATCGTGTACTTGCTGCAAAATGTCCACCGCCAGCCCCGCGCAATAATCGCTTTCGAGCACCTTCTGGCGGAAGGCCATGCGGGTGAGCTCGATCTTCTTCGCCAGTCGGATTTCCTCTTCGCGGGTAAGCAGCGGAATCTCGCCCATCTGCGTGAGGTACATCCGGACCGGGTCGTCGATTCGCTTCGCCCCGGGCTCGTCAACGATTTCTACAACGTCGATATCGAGGTCAACATCATCGCCTTCGGGGAGCACAGGAAGCGGTGCAGGCTCGATGGTGGGTGCAATAAAAACCGGAGTGCCGCTGCCTCGTTTGACCGTCGGCGCTGCGACTTTTCGCTTGGCTTCCATTCGCCCCGCATCGATCTCGTCGAGCATCTCGATTTTGAATTCTTCCAGTTTGAGCAGGATGAGCTCGAGTTGATGCGGATCCACCGCCTCGTCAGGAAGGATGGCGTTCATCTCCTCCCACGTGACGTAGCTGCGCTTGCGACCAAGGTCCAGAAGCTGATCGACGGCCAGTTCAATCGGGTTTTTGCGATCCAATACGATTTCGCTCATAAAGTCTCCGAATTCAACTTTTCAATTTCAAAAGGGATTTGCGTCGTAGCCGTCTTATTTTCGATCGACTGCCCCGCCGCCTGGCGAACCAGCCGCATAGGTCCAAAATGCCGATGCCGGCGAACACCGTCGGCATAGACTTCCAACTGGTCGCCCTCACCCTGGGGCGTCTCCAAAAGCCTGCGCCGGGCGGAGTCCAGCTTTAGCGTCGCGCCGCTTTGCCGCAGCCGTTCCAAGGCGACCTGGAACGACATCTCATAATTACCTACTGCCTGTCCGTGGGCGGCCAATTCCGCCACTCGCGCCGCGTCATCACCATCCTGGGCACGAGCAAGCACGTCGGCCAGTGTAAACTCGCCAAATTTCCGCGCACACTCGAATATCCACTCCGCAATCCTGCGGTCTCTGGCGTCGGCAATCGTACCCACATCGGGCCATTCGCTCAGCGAGCCGAGAAGTCCGGGCTCGTTCAGCAGAATCTCGAGTAAATGGACCCAGGCGCCTTGCTCTGCGTCGCGCGGCGTCGATACCGGTTCCGCATTTGTGGAAACCCCGGTCTGTTCGGTTGCTCGCCTTGCCGGCTGGGTAGCCATCAGGCGAACCACTTCCGCACGATCCAGTCGCAGCAAATGGGCGAGCTGGTTGACCAGCAGACCTTTTCGAATGGCGTCCAGCGCTTCGGCTTTGGCAATCTCGCATACCATACGAACGAAGTCCAAAACCGCCTCTTGCCGTTTGGCGTCCGACGTGGGAGCGTGATACCGAGCCCATGTCTGATTCCACGTGAATTCTAGCGCCTCAACCGCACCCTTCAACAGGTCTAAAAACATAGAGGCAGACCCAGGTCCGGTAAGAAATTCCCCGGGGTCTTTGCCTTCGGGGACCCGCGCCAGCCGGACGGTAATCGACCGGGGTAAGGCGACTCTCAGCGCCCGGTCGGCAGCGTCAATTCCCGCTTTATCCGAATCAAAAACCAGCACCATTTCGCCCGCGTAACGGCGAAGCAAATCAACATGCGATTCTGTCAGGGCTGTGCCCAAACTGGCAACCGTTTCCGTGAAGCCCGCCTGATGGCAGGCCATACAATCGGTATAACCCTCAACCACGATGGCACGCTCGCGATCCACGATGGATTGTCGCGCCAGATCGATGCCGAACAAGTTTCGGCCCTTGTCGAAAAGCGCATTTTGACGCGTGTTCAGGTACTTGGCCTTGTCGTCACCGAGCGTCCGTCCGCCAAACCCGATGACCCGATTACTGGAGTCGCGGATCGGGAACATCAGTCGGTTGCGAAAAGTCTCGTAGTGCCGCCCGCCGTCATCGCGTCGAAGCAGGTCCGCGGCTTCGAGCACCAGCGGAGAGAACCCGGCCCGCGCCGCCGCTTCGCGAAGCGAGGGCCCGCCTTCAGCCGCAAGCCCCAGGCCGAACTGCTCGATCGTGGCGTCATGAAATCCACGTCCGGAAAGGTACTGCCTCGCCGACTGCCCGCCATTCGCAGAGAGGTTGGTCCGAAAAAAAGTTTGTGCCCAGGCGCAGGCTTTGCCGATGTCCATTCGGGTGACGCTTTCGACCTCCGTTGCACCACTCTTGGGACTCGGTTCGTCGAGCGTCACCCCGGCCCGGTCGGCCAGGAACCGCATCGACTCCATAAAAGGGATGTTTTCGCGGAATTGCACAAACGAAAAAATGTCGCCGCCTTTGCCGCAGCCGAAACACTTAAAAATGCCCATGTCCGGCGAAACGGAGAAAGAGGGGGTTTTTTCGGTGTGAAACGGGCACAGCCCGGCCCAGCGTTTCCCGCTGCGCCGCAGTGCGACCTGCTCGCCAACCAAAGCGAGGATATCGACCCGGTCGAGGATCTGGCGTTTTTTCGCTTCGAAGTCGAGCAAGTTAGGTTTCGCCGTGGTTGACCGTGGTCGTAACGACGCCCGCCTTCGCGCGGAATGGACACCCCGCCAAGGCAACGGAAACGACACCACAAAATTACATGTTCTCTAGCTAATCAGACCGATATTCCCACCTGAATCTATTCTACACCAGATTCCCGGACTGTCAAATAAAACATGCGTCGGGGAAGGTTAATTCCGCTTCCAGAGATGCAACGAATTCAGGCCGAAAACGTGGTTTTATTGCGAAGTTGAAATCCTCCGAAATCTCAAATCCGAGATTTCGAATTCGCGCTGAGATTTCAAATCGGGCGCTATCGGCGAGCCTGTCGATCCGAGTAACCCAGGTAATTCAAGAAAACCTCCTGGGTCAGCACCGGAATCGCAAACTTTGCAGATTGACTGGCCACGCGATCGTACCTCTCGGCCGCCGGGTTGGGCGGGGGAGCCTGCCCCGGCTCGCGGGCCGGGCCGCCCGCCGTGCGCGGGTCTCGCGGTTTGACCCCCAGGACCACGAAATCCGTCAGCGGGGTCAAATCGTTACCTACCTTGCCACCCCATTTTTTGACCAAGTCTTCGATCACCAGATTCCCGCCGCGATCGCTAGCTCCGTCCCGATCGAGATCAAAATCGCCGGCCACCACAAACGTCATCGGGTTGTTGGGGTCGTAGATCGGATTGGCAATCAGGTCGCCCTCCATGATCACCGTGTTCGGGACGATCTGCGTAACCGTGCATTCCGCCGACGAATCCGAAATCGAGGCCACCTCGATCTGCGCCTTCGCTTTGCCGTCCGCAGGAATTCCCGTCTGACCCGAGTAAACCGCGAACTTCAAGCCCAGCGTCAAGGCGTTTTTCTTGCCAAGATTGACGTACACCACCTTATCACCCGGAACGGCCGTCAGGATTTTCCCGTCGGGGTTTCTTGCGGTCGAAAGCTTTTCGGGCCCCGGCAGCAAACCGCCCACCTTCGTTTGGAAAGACCCTAAGCGCTTCTGAACCGCGCCCGCCTCTTGTTCCGCCGCCAGTTTTTCCTGCCGCACGGTCTTGATTTCGTCGTCGTGACGCTTTTGCACGTCGTCCTGGGCTTTTTGCAGCGTTTCGAACATCTTGTCGCGATCCGCTCGATATGTGGTTCGCTCCGCCTCCGCGGTTGCTAACCGCTCGCTCGCCTCCTGCGTTTTCTTTTCGAAGTCCGCCTTGAGCGCGGTCTCCGCCTCGACCATCGCCGTCATCTGGGTTTCGAGCTGCGCCGCCCGCGCTTCCGCGGCCTTGCGAACCGTTTGGGCGGCCTTGAAAGATTCATAGAGCTGCGTCAGCGCCTGGTGGTACGAAAGATCGGCAAACGTCTCCGGGTTGGCCACCAGCCCGTCGGTCTTGATCGTCACCAAAATCTGGTCGCGCTTCGCCCTTACCGCAGGCGGGGCGTCCGTTGCCTCGCCGGTCGCCAGTTGCGCCGTCGTGCCGCGAGCGTCTTCCAGAAGGCCGACCATGGTGGGGCCGTTCTCTTGCGCGGGCTTGATCAAATCGATCGATTGTGCCTGTTGCGTGGTGACCGTTCGCAAAAGGGTTTTCTTGATATTCGCATTCTCGGTGACGAGATTTTCTTGTCCGGTATACAAAATCACCAGAAAAACCGTGGACGCCAGCCACAGGCCCACGAAGACGATCATCCACACCGTGACAGAATTCAAACCTTCTCGTTTGGCCATTTCGTAGCAACCTCCTCGTTGGTGTTCGCCGCTGCATGGGCAGGCACGTTGGCCTCAGGCAGGCAATACCGCTTATTCTTGGACCCCCTCGCGCCTCTGTCAAGGAAAGCTGGAATGAGGCGTGACGCGCAGGGTTTGGGGGGCCGGGATCGTCGGGGTTGCCCATTTTGTCTTTGGGTTCGTTTGGCAAAGTACTGTTTTCGCGTAGTGGTAGGTGTGTGTTTGGGTACCACATATAGCGGGTCCAAACGCTGGTGGTGAGAAAAGTTGAGCGGTTTCGCCCTTTCTGTCCATCACCCTCTTATAACATACGCGGCGCGCGCGTATTGATATCGAACTGCGATCACCGCGAAAAGAGGCATGAAAAACCGAAGAGAATCATGGCCCCACGTCGGATACGACTTGACGTGGGTCACCCGGTCGAGCCACATACTCGAAGTCTGACCCCGAATACTATCCGACTCGGAGGCTTACTTCATAGTTTCAGGGCGCGCGCATTTTGTTGGAAATCAGCAATCGGAATGGAGGGAAGCCGGAATTGACGCTTTACGAGGCAGGTGAATTTTGCTAAAATCTGAGCAAAGGCACAAAAAATACTACCGCCAGGGTCAAAAAACCGACTTGGCGATCTAGTGGTTAATACTATCGTTGAAACGTTCCCGTCATGAATCAACGTCCAGAGAAGCACCAAATGCCATTCATTCGATTATCCATTATTACCACTTGGTTCATTGCGTCGACGACAGGCTGGGCCGCCCCGACGGTCTCGCTCAAGGCGGTTGCGAGGAACGGTGTTGCCGTGCCACCAGCCAATGCGATCAGCGTTACGCAGAATGACACCATCACTGCCGAGGTATATTTCTCGGGATGGACGACTCCTCCTTTTGACGCACCTTCAAACACTGGCTTAGTGCAGACCTATCAGGCAACGCTCATGGGGGCGGCCGGCGCGACGAGCAATGGCAGTGATGGCACTGTCAATGCTGAGCTTGTGCTGCCTGTGGGTTGGCATGCGCCGGTTGTCGAGGACCAATGTCCTTGCCTTAACCCCTCTTTCCCGGACTGTGACCCATTCTATGGGTGCATTAAGGCCAGCCGATGCGTGGGTGGGACCAACGCGGGTGGGGTATGCACGGCCAATGCGCAGTGTCCTGGCGGAACTTGCAACGGTTTGGGACACACCCCTCTCAACATGGCCAGCATTAACAACGCCCGCACCGATTACATTTTCTTTGGCTTCGATTCGGTTCGATCAGTTGACACATCGACGCTCAACATCAGGTGGGGTGGTACAATCATCGGCCCCGATGGTCAAACGGCCAACCGCTGCCAGGGCGGCACCAACGACGGTGGGTCGTGCTCAATCGCAGCAGATTGTCCCGGAGGATCTTGCAATGTGAATTTCCTTTCGTACGGTGGAACGCTCAACCTCAAAGTTGGAGCCGAGGCCTGCGGAACCTACACATTCAATTTTAGAAACGACATAGGCTGGACTTTCATCGCCAATCCAGAGGCATTGTTGGTTGTCGTTCTGCCCGCAATCGAAGGATTGACGATAATGGTCACGGGCGCGAACTGCCCATGCACGTCGAATACTCTTTTGTCAGATCCAACAGCCATCGCCAAGGCGCGATTTCTTTCGTTTTCAAATGAAAATCCTAATTGCATTGATGCCTTGCGTGTGCGCTTACGTTCGTTGCACCACGTTGAGCCGCCGTATACGGACGGGGATTCGGTGCCGTTCACGAGTTTTGAGGGGCAGGCGAGGTGGGTGGGGCCGCCGGGGCAGTATGTGGAGTCAACATCAAATGCAACGCCGTTTTATGCGGCGACTTTGCAATGCACGCCGCACTATCAGGATTGGAGCACGGTGGGATTGTTGCATGTGACGGGCAGTGCGATCGTGCCGAGTTCGTTGTACGACGTGGAGAGGGTGGACTCGATTTGTATGGGGGTTGAAGAGAGCTGCACGGCCGTGTCCGCGCCGCTTTCGATCAGCACAACGCGGTGGGGTGATGTGGAGACGCCGTACAATCCACCGTCGCAGGCGACGCAGCCGAATTTTGGAGATATTGCGGCGCTGGTGAAGAAGTTCCAAAGTGGCTCGGGTGCACCGATCAAGGCTCGGGCCTTTCTGGCCGGGGACGATGCGTTCGGCAATATCACCACGCTCGGTACGGACCTTAACTTCGGTCACATCGCGGCGTGCGTGGATGCGTTTCGAGGGAAACCTTATCCGTTCATGATTCAATCCTGTCCGTGAGAGACCGCCCGTCGCTTGCGCTCCGGGTTCCGATGAAGGCCGCCCGTCGCAGGCCACGGCGGGTCCCAGGCTTGCGTTCGGGGTGCATCGACGTCCAACACCGCTCTTTTGCAGTCGCGGCACTGATGGCCCGGTCTTGTTTCGGCTTTTCCGCGTTTTGCTCACTCGTATCGCAGCGCGGTGATCGGGTCGAGCTGGCTCGCCCGCCACGCGGGATAGAACCCGAAGAACAGACCTACGCCGGTTGCGAACGCGATGGCCAGGGCGGCCATCCAGTAGGAGATCACCGGGTTCCAGCTCCCTTCGCTCCAGTTGGCCACAAATTGGCAGACCATCCAACCGCCGGCGAAACCAAAGAGGCCGCCCAGTCCGCAAAGCACAATGGCCTCGCAAAGAAACTGTCCGAGGATGTGCCGGCCGGTCGCGCCGATGGCCATGCGCAGGCCGATTTCGCGGGTGCGCTCGGTGACCGAGACGAGCATGATGTTCATGATCCCCACACCGCCCACGAGCAGCGAGATGGAGGCGATGGTGGTCAGCAGGGCGTTGAGGGTGCGAGTGGCTTCGGCGTTGGCCTGCATGGTCAGCGAACGGTCGAAAATGCGGAAGTCGTCGTCCTCGTCGTCGGAGAGGCGATGCCGCTGGCGCAGCAAATCGCGGATCTGCTGCTTGGCTATGGCAGGCTCTTCGCCGTGCTTGGCGGCGGCCAGGAGCCTGCCGGAGCTTTCCCGACCGGCGAGATATCGCTGGAACGAGGTGAACGGCACAAGAATCGCGTCGTCGTTATCGCGGCCGTCGCTGCCGACGCCCTTGGACTCCAGGAATCCGACGACATCGAACGCCACGCGGTTGATACGGACGACCTGTCCGACGGGGCTTACTGCACCGAAAAGTTCGCGCGCCGCGGTCGTGCCGATGCAGCAGACCTTGTTGAGCTTGCGCATGTCATCGGAATTGAACTCGCGGCCTGCGGACACGCTCCAACGGCGAATGTCGAAGTAGGCCGGTCGCGTGCCCATCACGTTGGTTTGATAATTGCCGAAGCTGGAGACCACCTGGAAGTTGATTCCGTTCACCGGGGTGGCGGCGCGGACGGCCGAAAGCTCGCGCTCGATGGCGTCGGCATCGTCAGAGGTGAAATTCGGCGGCAGGCCGGTCTGGCGGCGCGTGCCGCCGCGCTGCATGCCCCAGTAGCCGATCATGATCCAGTCGTCGCCGAGGCTGGCGATTTCCTTTTCCACCTTGCGCTTGGCCCCCTCGCCGACAGCGACCATGGTGATCACCGCGGCGATGCCGATGACGATCCCCAGCACGGACAGCCCGGTGCGCACCTTGTTCTTCTGCAGACTGCGGAGCGATTCGGATAAGACAGTCAGAGGGTTCATGAGTCAGGCATTATCCATTCTATGCTGCATTGGCGGTGGGGGTATCTTGCACGATGAGGCCGTCGCGGAACATGACATGACGGCGGCCGTAGGCGGCGATGTCGGCTTCATGGGTGACCAATACCACCGTGATGCCCTCGTCCGTGTTGAGCTGCTGGAACAACTCCATGATTTCGCGGCTGGTCTTGGTGTCCAGGTTTCCAGTCGGCTCGTCGGCCAACAACATCGCCGGCTTGGTCACCAGCGCCCGGGCGATCGCCACGCGCTGCTGCTGTCCACCGGAGAGCTGGTTGGTGTGGTGCCGTAGTCTGTCACCCAGCCCGATGCGCTCCAGCATTTCCGCCGCCCGCCGCCGCCGTTCGCGCCGCGCAACGCCCTGGTAAATGAGCGGCAGGGCAACGTTGTCCACGATGGTCGTGCGCGAAAGCAGGTTGAATGCTTGAAAGACAAATCCAATCCGCAGGTTTCGCAGGCGGGCCAGCTCTGGACGCGAAAGCTCCTGAACCGCCTGTCCCTCAAAGCGGTAAATGCCCGAAGACAACCGATCCAGGCAGCCGAGCAAATGCATGAACGTGGATTTGCCCGACCCGCTGGGCCCGGTGATGGAAACGAATTCCCCGTGTGCAATGGGAAGCGAGACGCCGCGAACGGCCGGAATCTGCACTTCCCCCACGTGGTAAATCTTCCATGCCTCGCGGATATCGATCAGCGTTGCGCCCATCAGACCCTTGGGCCTCGTGGAACGACGGAAGGCGTACGGTTGCCGCCGATTTGCTCGATCACTACGGCGTCGCCCTCCCGAAGCTCGCTGGAGCGTACTTCGGTGGACGAACCATCGGTTAGACCCGGCTCCATCGCCACCTCCACAAGGCGCCCTTCCTCCAAACGAAACACCCGCGGCTGGATCTTCCGCGCTCTGCCGGGCCGACCCTGGTCCACATCCACTTTGGCCGCCGGACTGAAACGCATGGCCGCATTGGGAACCGTCAAAACTTCTTCCGCACGGGCCACTTCAAACGAAATGGTTGCGGTCATTCCCGGTCGCAGCGCCAGATCGGAGTTTTCCACGTCGATGAGTGTGGTGTAGGTGACTACGTTATCCACGACCGTCTCGGCATAGCGAACCTGTGACACGACGCCTTGAAATCGACGTTCGGGGTACGCATCCACGCGAAAATCAGCCTTGGACCCCTCCTGAATTTTGCCCACGTCCGTTTCGCTCACCGCCGCGTTGACGCGTAATTTCTCCAGGTCATTGGCGATGGTGAATAGCGTCGGCGCCGAGAGCGAAGCCGCAACTGTCTGCCCTGCGTCCACGTCGCGTGAAATAACGATCCCGCTGATCGGCGAACGGATCACCGTACGATCCAGATCGACCGTGGCCAGCCGGGCCTCGGCCTCTGCCTGCTCGACCTCCGCCTCAGCGGCATGCAGCGACGCTGTGGCCTGCTGTTCCGCAATCTTCGCCTCTTCCAGCTCCAGCTCGGTGGCCGCGTGCTGGGCAATATTGGCCTCGGCGTGCTTTCGCTTGAGCGTTGCGTCCGCCAATCCCGCCCGCGACGCCTCCACCCGGGCGCGCGCCGCGGAGGATGCGGCCTTTCTCTGGTCGAGCGTTGCCTTGAAACGGTCTTGGTCGATTTCGGCGAGAACGAATCCCTGTTCGATTGTCTGGTTGAAGTCCGCGTACCACTTCGTCACCGTGCCGCTCACCTGCGAACCGACCAGGACTTTTAAGATGGGTTCGAGATTCCCGGTGGCGGTGACAGTCGAAATGAGAGTTGCCCGCCGCACCGGACTGGTCTTATAGGTAATTGCCGGCTTTCGAGAATTCCAAGTCTGGAAGCCCATGTAGCCCCCGCCTCCGAGAACGGCAAGAACCACCAATGCGATAAGCGCTCGCAGCATGAATTTCTCTCTGGTCAGTGCGCGTCTCGATCCACCGTCGAGAACGATTCTTCGGCTATGCGGCCCCCCTGCGAAACGGAAGAGCGGGCGTCGCCAGGCATTATACTTATCCCGCGCCTATTGGCATTTCGTGGGCGGTCAGGCAGCGGGGGGGTCTTTACCTTCCCGTGACGTTTGGACCATGCACGAAAGGATAATCTCAAACGCGTGACAATTTGCCGCCAAACCATCAGTCAAGGGCTTTGCGTAAAGGAAGATAAATGCTATACTTGATGCGTGAAACAACAACCAGCCTTCCAATTCGCCATCGAACTCTCTCGCATCCTGAACGACCTCAAATCTGAAAACGTGGTGGCTCTCGACGTGCGCGGCATCACTTCGGTCACCGATTTCACCATTATCGCCACCGGCACCTCCGAGCGTCAGCTCCGCGGCGTCGCCGAGGCCATCATCGAGTATGGCCGTAAGGTCGGCCAGAAGCCCTACGGCTACAGTGGCTACGACAACGCGGCCTGGGTGGTGGTGGACTTCGTGGACGTGGTGGTGCACCTCTTCGCTCGCGCCTACCGCGAGTACTACGACCTTGAGCTGCTCTGGGGCGACGCCCCGCGGCTTGACTGGTCGCGCTCCGAAACCGCCTGAACCCAGCCGCAGGGCCGATCCGAACCAAGGGACGGGCGGCACCATCGGGTGGCGAGTGTCTTTCAGATCGTCAAAAACACCCCGCTGGCGGTGCGGATTGAACCGCCCCGCGCTTGCACTTGAGGTTCGGATTCTCACGCCGCCGGAACTGTCACGGACCCGAAGACTACAAACTCAAATCGCCGTGACAACAGTTTTGACTTCGGTATAGCTTTGCAGGCCGTATTCGCCGAGTTCGCGGCCCAGGCCGCTCATCTTGAAGCCGCCAAACGGCGCGGCCGGGTCGAAGACGTTGTAACAGTTGATCCATACCGTGCCGGCGCGGAGTCCCGCGGCGACGCGATGGGCCTTGGCGAAGTCCTTGGTCCAGACGGCGGCGGCCAGGCCGTACATCGTGTCGTTGCCGCGGCGGATGACTTCGTCCACTTCGCTGAAGCGGAGCACGCTGAGCACCGGTCCGAATATTTCTTCGCGGGCAATGGACATGTCGTCCTTCACGTTCGAAAACACAGTAGGCTCGACAAAATAGCCCGCGCGGTCGAGTGGCTTGCCGCCGGTGACGCAGGCAGCGCCTTCCTTCTGGCCAGCCTTGAGGAAGCCGACGACCCGGTCGAACTGCTCCTTCGAAACTTGCGGACCTTGCGTGGTCGCCTGGTCGAACGGATCGCCAACCTTGGTCCTTTTCACCCGTTGCGTAATCGAGTCGAGCACCTGATCGTGTACCCTGTCCTCAACGAAAACCCGCGTGCCCGCGCAGCAACATTGACCCATATTGAAGAAGCAACCGAAGTAGGCGAACTTCGCTGCGGCGTCGAGGTCAGCGTCGGCAAAAATAATGTTCGGACTCTTGCCGCCGAGTTCGAGGGTGACGCGCTTGAGGTTGGTCTCCGCGGCGGCCTTCATGATCAGTTTGCCCACCGATGTGCTGCCGGTGAACGCGACCTTGTCGACTTCGCCGTGGTTGGCGATGGCCGCGCCTGCGGTTTCGCCCAATCCGGTCACCACGTTCACCACGCCTTCGGGGAACCCGGCTTCCATGGCCAGCTCACCGATGCGCAACGCGGTGAGTGGCGTTTGCTCTGCGGGTTTGAGCACTGAGGTGCATCCGCAGGCCAGCGCCGGGGCCCACTTGTAAGCCAGCATCAACATCGGAAAATTCCACGGGATGATCTGGCCGCAAACGCCAACCGGCTCGTGCCGCGTGACGGTGTGGAATGGTCCCGCCACCGGAAGGACCTTGCCATGATTTTTGTCGGCCCAGCCAGCGTAATAGCGGAAGACGGCCGCCGTTGCGGGCACGTCGCCACCCAGCGAATCGCGGATCGGTTTGCCGTTGTCGAGCGTTTCGAGTGCGGCCAGTTCTTTCGCGTTTTTCTCGATCAGGTCGGCAAGCTTGTAGAGCAGTTGTCCGCGCCCGGCCGGGGCCATCCTCGACCACGCCTTGCCTTCCAGCGCCTTGCGAGCCGCCGCGACGGCCTTGTTCACGTCGGCCTTGTCGCCCTCGGCCACACGGCAGATCACGTCGCCGGTGGTGGGGTTGATCGTCTCAAACGTCTTGCCCGACGCGGCATCGACCCACTTGCCGTCGATGAGCATTTTCTTGTCCGTAACGTGCGGCGGTGCGATGGTTTCGGTAGCGGTCATTTCCGTTCTCCGGGGCTAGGATTTCGAACATCATCCAACTCTTTGAAAACCCTTCTCCTTTCCAAGTAGAAGGCAGGGTGTGGATGAAGACTTCATATCGCATTATTGGTTGCACATCAAGAATTGTGCGCCCCGCTTGCTGTTACGGGGTGGTGCGAATGATCTCGAGTCGCTTCTTCAATTCGTCCGGCAACGAATGTTCGATTTCCGGAGTGATCAAATTGAGTTCGAGCATGTCTTCGATATGGACTTGATCCCTGCGCCGATTCGCTAACAGCTTCATCTTCACTAATGAGGCCAAATCCAGAACCAGATACCCTTCCGCTGCGCGGGATGCCCCTTTTACGTCGGGCGCGGAAAGTAGGTCGCCTTCGCGGACCGGTTCATCGGCTATGATCAAATGCGCCCCGGTCTTGGGGTTCGGGTTCAATCGTGGCAAGAACATGGGCACACCGAGTACTTCATAGTAGTCGAAGCTTGCCTTGGCGGCCGCCGCCTTGGCGTGTTCGAGGTCGGCGCGCCGCACAAGCAAATCGACATCTTTTGTGGCTCGTACCGCGCCCTCATCGATGGTGGCAACCCACGCCGCCACCGCGTTTCCGCCGATTACGGCATAGGGTATGCTGTCGGCATCAAGGGCCGAAGTTATAGCAAGTAATAGTTCATGGACGCGATTCACAGCCTGAACCTGCCTTCGAAAATCGGGAACAATTCGCTGAAACATTTCATCACCATATCACGATATGGTTAAATCACCACACGGCTTACGGAATCCAATTCGGCGTTCGCTTTTCGAGAAAGGCACGCAACCCCTCCTGCCCCTCAGGCGAGGCGCGAAGCTCGGCGATGGTCCGGGTGGTTATATGTTGAACTCGTTCCCACGGCACTCCGGCCACTTCGGACAAGATCCGTTTGGCGGCACTAAGCGCCGTGGGTCCGTTCGCCTTGAGCCATTCGCACGTTTTGGAAATCCACTCGTCCATCTGTGCCTCGTCGGCGAAAACCTCGTGAATCAAGCCGATGCTCTTCGCTTGCGCTGCCGAGAAACGCTCGGCAGTCAGGCCGAATCGCCGCATCTGGCCCGGTCCGATTTTCTCCATGACGTAAGGCGAAATGACTGCCGGAGCAATGCCGAGCTTGACTTCACTGAGGCAAAACACGGTTGACTCGACGGCCACCGCAATGTCGCACGCCGCCGTCAGTCCCACGCCTCCGCCGAATGCGGCCCCATGAACTCGCGCAATCACCGGCTTGGGGCACTCCCGAATGGCCCGCAACATGTCGGCCATCGCGTTGGCGTCGGCCACGTTTTCCTCGAACGTATAGCCGACCATCTTCTTCATCCAGTTGATGTCGCCGCCGGCAGAAAACGACTTCCCCTCCCCCGCCAACACAATCACCCGCACGTCATCGCGCTTACCCAGCTCTCGAAACGCCTCCGTAATCTCCGCGATCATCACCTCGTTGAAGGCGTTATGAAGTTCGGACCGGCTTAGCGTTACCCAAGCCACGCCGCGATCTATTTCAAAACGAAGCATTGATTCCATAATCGTACCGGGGAATGAGCCGCTGGACGGTGTATGCGCCATGCTCCGGGAGCGCACGTAACCCTATTATTAGAATTGCCCGAGAGAGGACTCGAACCTCCACGACCTTACGGCCACAAGCACCTCAAGCTTGCGCGTCTGCCAATTCCGCCACCCGGGCATGCCCTCTGAAGTTTATGCTCGATCCCATCTTCGTCAATCGCGCCGTTGGCCTGCCCCCGTTGAGCTGAAGAAATCTTGCGAACATTCAGAGGTTACGGCGCACAAAAAAGCCGCCGGCTTATCGCCGACGGCTTTGGTGGAAGATCAAAACGACCTGCGAATTATTCGCCCGTCGCGTTCACGCATGTTTCGTAAGAAGGACGGCCGCCCTGACCGGGGTGCTCGAGGTCGGTCGGGATCAACTCCGCCGGGAATGTGTCCTTTTGCCAACCCTCGCCGCGAACAATGATGCAACGGTAATTCTCATTGAGCTGTTCGTTGGTTTGGATATCGGTTGAGCCGGGATATTGCGGGAGGCCATTCAAATATTCATTGCGATAGTGTTGCGCATAACCATCTTGATCTTCCGTGCCTTCAATAAGGATTTTTTGTGTTTCGCCGTGAGCGTCCACAAAGGCGCGGTTAAAAGTCCAGTCGCGGCCATGCCACCCGCGCACCGCTTTGGTGGGTCCTGGATCAACCCCCGGGCCCCCAACAATGTCCACGCAGTCAGGACGTTCCGCCCTGCAAGACCATGCCCACCGGCCAATATTTTCTTCGTAATAAAGCGTGCGGGCGGGCGTTGGGACACGAGTGGTAGGACGCAGGTAAGGAGAATTTCCCTTAATGGTACCCGAGTTGCCGGACCCTATCATAAAGATATTGGCCGTGTAGCTTGTTCCAAAATGGTCATAGGATGGCCGCTCACTATTGTCAATCCAGTCCTTGCAATGGGCCCCGCGCGGGGGACCGTCGTCGCCCGGACAACGATATAGGTCGAGCTCGAGCTCGGTATCCCGCTGGCAACCGGGACGGTCGTACTCGCCTTCGTTTCGGAAAGGCGCATTGTCTTTGAAACCGCCCTTGTAGAGGATATCGTTCATGGGACGCGTTGCGGGACCAAAGCCCGCCAACGTGCCATAGGCGCTAAATACCGCGTCGTTTCCTCCCGACACGAAATCCTGCCACCCGATACCGCTCTTCCCGCCCCATTCGTATGCACCGGCATATCGCCCTTTCTTAGCCAGCCCATCCCACGAAAACTCACCATCTTTGCCCTCGTGGCGACCCAGCACGGGGTGTGCCGGGATCCCCCAGCCCGCGGGGTCATCGGCCTCGTAAACCCGGCTGCTGGTCGCAATGTTCTTAATGTGCGAAAGACAAGCGTTGAGCTTCGCCTGCCGGCGCGCCGCTTCGAGCGAAGGCAAAAGAATCGCAATCAACAACGCAATGATCGCGATCACCACGAGCAGTTCAATGAGGGTAAAAGCTCTTGAAGGACCAGCCAACCTACTGCCATTCACGTTTTTGCGTCTCATCACCAATACCTCCCCGTTCTAGCTTGTCGACGTCACCGCCATGCCAACCGGCATGCAGTCCTCGACAAAATGAAGCCTCAAACGAAAACCCATTGCAATCTTCGCCAGTCTCCGTCTACTACTAACAATCCCTGCCGACCCAAAACGGCGGGAAAAATTTGGGAATTTTTTTTGTTTTCTTCACGAGGGATTAAACCCAACGATAAGATCAACAGTACCACGGGGTTCATTCAACGGCAAATGGTCCTCCTTGTCCCCGTTCGTACCAGTGTTCGAGCCATGACCTGTTACCTAAGCGAATCCGAACTATGGAGCGGGTTGGATCGCCAGTCCCTCGATATCGCCGAGCATATTGCCAAGTGCGACATCTGCAAGACTCGTGCGGATGAGTTTCGCACCGGGATCAGTGCCGTAACCTCCCTTTCCGCTCCGTCTTTGCCCGTTCTTCCTGTATCCATTGGCACCTATCTTGTTCACCGCAGGCTTGGCGAAGGCGGGATGGGGATTGTCTACGAGGCCCAGCAACAGGCGACTCACCGGTTGGTCGCCATCAAGGTCATTCGCGGAGGATCAGGCGTCGATGATTATCGGCTTCGGCTTTTTCAGCGGGAGGCTCAAACGCTTGGGCGGCTCAGGCATCCCTCGATCGCGGCGGTGTATGAGGGCGGTCGAACAGCAGAAGGCGAACACTTCTTCGCTATGGAATTGGTGAACGGCACTCCCCTTACGCAATTTGTCCGGGAACACAATATCCCTCGAACTCAGCGGCTCCGGCTTTTCCAACAAATCTGCAATGCCATTCAATATGCCCATCAGCGCGGAGTCATTCACCGGGATTTGAAGCCGTCGAACATTTTTGTGGATGCCGAGGGACACGTGAAAATCCTGGATTTCGGCCTCGCTCGAATCACCGATCCGGATGGCACGCTGAATACGGCCACATACGAAGTCGGACGCATCATGGGCACGCTTCCCTATATGAGTCCCGAGGAAGTCCGGGGCGATGTGGGGGCTATCGACGTTCGCAGCGACTTATACTCGCTGGGTGTGATTCTTTTCGAATTGCTCACCAACGAACTCCCGTACACGGTTCGTCGAAACGCCTTGCCGGAGGCCATTCGCATCATTTGCGAAGAGGAACCCCGCCGGGCATCTTCGATCGACCGTACGCTTCGAGGCGACCTCGAAGGAATCCTGGCTCGCGCCCTCGAAAAAGATCCCAATCGCAGATATCAAAACGCAGCCGGGCTGGCGGACGACGTGGAGCGATTCCTGACCGACCAGCCGGTCCTCGCGCGGCGGAGAAATGCGCTCTATGTTTTGCGAAAGCTGCTCGCACGCCAGCGGCTGGCCGCAATTGCCGGATGCGGACTGCTGGCTGTTTTTTCCATCATGGCATTTGCGTATACGCAACTTGCGCACGAGCAGCGGGTGGGTGTCGCCGATACGATCGCCCTTCAGGATTTGCGCGTGGCCACCACCGAGAACCGTCTTGCCGACACCCTGTTTGGCCAGGGGAAATACGGCGAATCGGAACCCGTCTATCGCAGCGCCCTTCAGATCTTCCTGTACCTGCAGCGCGACGAGCGAGCCGCACCGGTGATGATGCAGCTCATCAGGATCATCATGGAGTTCCGCCCCGGCGCCTCCACCCCGGACTGGGATGAGGCCGAGGATCTGCTTCTGCAAGCGATCGAGATTTATAGGCATCAGGGAATGACCGGCATCGACGCGAGAAAAAAAGCGCTCGAACGGCTCAAGGAGTTGTACGCGCCTGAACGATTACAATACCCTGATGGAATCATCGAAATCGAGAACGAACTGCGCAGCCTGAACGCGGTCAATCCGGCTTAGCATGGGCGGTTCCCGTCGCGCGATCGTCTGGTGGATACTGTTCCCGGCGTGGCGACGTTGTTTGGGTTGCAGCCATCATGGTTCGTGTCCGAGTTTGGAGAAAATCGCGTAGTGGATGCTCCGAAAACAACCGCTACTGTTGATGAGTCCCGGCAGCTCGTGGATTTGCTCAACAGCAAAGACCAGGCCGGGGGGACTCTGCTTCAGCAGCTCCACCGGGACGCGCTGAGGCGATTTTGTTTCGGATATCTCGGTCGTATCGAGGAAGCCGAAGACGCGGTGCAGGAGATTTTCCTGAAGGTCGTTCAAGCGTCTACCGTCCCGGGGCATTTTCGACCCTGGCTCTACAAGGTCGCCCGCAACCATTGCCTCAAGTGCGCACAGCGAAAGAACGGGCGCGACGGTCAGATTCAGCAGCCCTCTCAAATCCCCGAGGCGATGACAGGTCAATTGACGCGTCTGGTCAATAATGAGGTCCAGGCACGCATGGCCGAAGCGTTCGCGGCGCTGTCGGACGACCAGCGAGAAGTGCTGCGCCTTCGATACGCGGAGAACCTTTCACGCGGCGAAATCGCGGAGGTGCTCGACGTGACCGAGTCGCTGGTGAAGTCGCGTTTATTCGAGGGGCTCAAGAAACTGCGCGAAGAGGCGGCACGCCTCGAATCGCGATAAACGGAATTTTTTTTGAATCGACGGCCCGCCTGCCCACGACCCATTTGCGGTTTTTCCCGCTGATGGCGCGCGCCCAATTGCCGAGATGGCGAAAAAAACGACGTTTCTTGGCTGCCAACGCGGTTTTTTGACGGCATCATCCCTCCTTACTCCCGGACCATCGCATGCCGACCCCCTCGCTTTGTCCCTCGAACGCGAATTTCAAAGTCGTCCACTTTCGGCCAGTTTCTCAAGCCGCTCCTGTTGTGCTCCGATGGAATTGCCAACAACGTCGGTGTTGCGACGAGAAATTTTGGAACCTTTAGGAGAAACAAATGGCTACTAGCACCACAACAAGGGGACGCTCCAATAGGACCCGTCCGACATACGGCTCCTGGTCGGGCTTCTCGTTCGGCGGCAGCCCGAGCAGCTACGGTACCTGCAGCACGAGCAAGCGTTATGGCAAGACCAGCGCGCACAAGTGCACCTCGGCCGGGACGACTGCATACAAGAGCTGCTGCAACACGTTCGAGCGGAAGATTCAATCGTACAAGACGCTGTGCGCCCAGGCACAGGGCACCAGCGGCGCCTATAACCGTCCGACGCCGGGCACGCTGAACACGTTCGCCAACTGGATCAACAAGGGCGCGATCGTACAGACCTGCAGCCCCGCACAAGTTGCCCGCTGGGCCCGCGCCGCCAACAAGAATTTCAACCCGCGCAACCCGTCTCCGACGGCGTGCAAGACGGTCCTGACCTCGAAGTTCGGCCGCAGCACGATCAAGGCCGTTGCCCGCTGCGCGAACGGCGCGTTCATGGTCGCCACGACGCCGACCGTCAAGGGTCGCACGTTCCACTTCCCGCAGTAAGCGACACAGTAGAAGTAGATTCCTCCTACGGGGCGGTCCATGGGATCGCCCCGTTTTTTTGCGCGCAAATGGCGTCAAGGATTCCCAGGTAACGGCGTCGCTTTGGATGGCTCTTGCGGCTGCGTTGGCGCGGGCGGAGAAATCGGCGCAGGCATCGTGGGCAATGATGGAGTGGTAAGGGCTGCGGGGTGGTCGCTGCGAGCGCGAGAAATGAGCAACAAAGCCGCGACGGCGCCGAGGATCAGCAGGGCCGCGATCCAGGTCACGTTGACGCCGGCCACGCGGGGAGGCGCGTCCCCCTCCGAATCCATGTGCACGACGCGGGTCTGTCGAACGACGGCCGAGAGACGGGCGAGGTCGGGGGATTCCGGCGATCGGGGACTTGCGATTGTCGATTGTCGATTGTCGATTGGTGGATTGGCGATTGTCGATTTTCGATTGTCGATTTGGGTCGGCATGGTACGGGGTTGCGCACCCGATGCTGGTGCATGGGTTACGGGGTTTGACGAAGCCGGTGCCGAGGCCGCGACGGCTGGTGGTTCGCCGATCGAACCGGGGATTTGTACCGTCGCGCGCGGTTTTTCGAAAGATAAATAGTGCAGGCAGTGCGGGCAGTACGTGTCCGAGAGTGCCACTTCTGCGTGGCAGCACCAGCACTTGCCAAAATAGCGGCACAGACCGGGAGTCTCAACCGCGAAACGCCATTGATAATCATTCGACGGACCACGGATGATCGATGCCTCGGTGATCAGGCCGCGCCGAATTTGCCGGATGACGCGTTCGAGCGACACGCCGGGGAACGGGCGAACGTGCTCGAGTACAAACCACGGTCCCGCATGTTGACGCATCTTGAGGATCATGCCATCGGAAAGGTCCTGACCGCAGTGCATGCACGCAGCGTCGTCGCGATGGACAAGCTGGCCGCAGGAAACGCAAGGGGCGGACTGGCCGTGCCATGCTTCCTGGGCAAGCGGGCTGAGCGGGCCGAAGCCGGCGCGGGCGGCGACTTCGAGAGCGTGGCCGCCGGGCGGGATTGAGTCGTCGAACTCAGGGACTTGCGGGTTGGTTTGCGACGTGTCGGTGGAATCAGCCAAATCTGGTCTCCAAACGTCAAAATTCTAGACGCCGCCAAGAGATACGTCCAAAACAGCCAAAAAAGAATCACTGAGAGATGGATTCGATCCGTCATTTATTGTTTCCCTCGTTCCGAGTTGCCCCCGAATCAAGGGGTCTGGCTGCGTGACAAGGTCGGGGCCGCTCGGTGAAAAATGAAGCTCTGATTCCAACCCGGTTCGTTTGGAAATTTTCATGTCGGACGACTCCGCTACACCGCAGCCGGATCCTCTTCGACGGCTGCAATCAATATAACATCACGGGCGCGGGCAAATTGTGCGGCAAATCGGAAAATCAGCGCTCGAAATAAAGTGAACGACGAATCATAGCCGCAGGTTGATCCGAGTAATCTTAGGTCACCCACGAGGTGTTCACGTCAAACAAGGGACGTACGCGTTGAGAAGGCGATCTTGGCTCCGATCAGGAGACACAGGGTAAGAGCGATCAAGCCCCATTCGGAGACGGTAGGGATAGGGCCGTAGGTTGGCTCGCAAACGATGTCGGCGCAGGTGGCGTCGATGGTCCATTCACAGTCAGTGCAGTTGCAATCGGCAATGTTGGTTTCATTACACTCTGCTTGCGTCGGGTTGCCCGAAAGGGCGCGATCGCAACAAGCGCCCAAGGCGGGAGCGCATGCGGCCAGGGAGCAACTTGAGCCGTCAGTCCAAGTTTGCTCCGCATCCTCGCAATCAGTTTGCAACTCGCAGGAAGTGCAACTTCCAAATCGCCGGTTGCAGCAGGAGCCAGCGCCGCTGATACGAAAGGCATAGGCGGTACCGGTTGCAGAAGCTCTTCCGAACCCCTCGGGCTCGCCCACGATGGCTGTCACGCCGTCAAATGCAACGGAATAGCCAAACATATCAGACGAAGTCGCGTTTGGGATCCACAATGAAGATTCCTGAACCCAATTCGCACCATTGAACTTAAAGACGAATGCTGCACCGGTAGATGGCGAGCCGCCGTCGGCAAGAAGAGCGCTAACTACGGCCCTATTTCCGACAATTGCGACGCTGCTTCCAAAAAAGTCGTTTATCCGACTTGTGGAGGGGAAAAGTTCTTGTTCATACACCCACGCCGACCCGTTGAAACGGAAGACGGTGGCAACTCCCGGACGGTTCTCTCTGTAGCGCCCAAACAAGGCTACATCACCGGAAACAGAAACTTGATGATCCCAAAACGACCCAACATCGATAGTAAAAACCGTACTGCCGTCATTGAGCAAGAATGGCTCCTGGACCCATGTGGAGCCGTTTCGCCGAAATACTCTGCCTCCAATCAAGGTCACGTCACCATCGATGGATACGTGCGAAGTGAATCCGGAATTCATGATTATCTCATCTTGCAGCCACTGAACGCCGTCGAATCGATATACGTAAGCGGTATGCCTTGCACTGATGACCATCTCATTGCCTGAAACGGCCACGAATTCGCCAAAAAGCTTCGTTCCGTCACCGGGAACAAGCTTGGCCTCCTGGTTCCATGTCGCCCCATCATGACGAAAGACGTAAGCAGCCGGGGGCGGATAACCATTGGTCGTCTCGCTGGGCGCGCCCACAACAATGGTGGCGCCGGAAACAGCCACCGAAGCACCAAAACGATCACACTGTTGATATTGAAGCGGGTGTAATTCCGCCGTCTCGGTCCACGCACCATTCTGAAACACGAATACCGTAGCTGATCCTGTACACGGAAAATCCTCATCCCTATGTGAACCCACGACTGCGATCGCGCCATCAATTGCGACGGATTGCCCGAAACCGCTGATAGATTGAACCGTCGACCCGCTTGTTTCCTGAGTAGAGCAAGGCTGGCGACAGGGCGCATCCTCGCAAGACGTATCCGGCGTAAAGTAGACCGAAAGCCCGGCGGGACAATCGACCATGGTGGTTTGTTCACAGGTACTCTCGAGGTCGGGCAGCGCAGTACAGCAGGCGCCAATTATAGGGGCACAGTCCACAGTGGAGCAGTCCGTCAAATCGGACCAATCCTGGAAAGGGAAAACACAACTGGAATGCAGGGTATCCGGAGAGCAGACCCCGCTCCGATGGTCGCAGCAGGCTCCCAGCCCCAGGCAGTACACATGTACAGCGCCAGATTGACCTACCAGTGCAATATCGCCCGAAAGCTCGAGCCCCCTTCTCGCGAACTCCATGCCCGGCTCAGGAGCATTGAATTCATGCTCCTGAATCCACTGGTTTCCGTCAAACCGAAAGACATAGGCTGTGCCGAGATAATTAGGCTCATGGGAGTGGCCCCAAGCACCAATCAGGGCGCGATCTCCAGATATCGCAATGGGACCACCAAAATGATCCCATTCCTGCGCGTCCAGAGGAACCAGCTTTTCCGCGAAGTGCCACGCAGTGCCGTCAAACTCGAAGGCGTAAACAGCACCAACGTAATTCGAATCATAGTCAGCCCCGATCATGATCGTTTGGTTGTTCATCGCGACGGGCAGTACATTCTGGGGACTTGGATTCGCAACGGGGACAGTCAGTGTCTGGTCGTGGTTCCAGGTGGACCCGTCAAAATGAAACACCCGGGCATCGTCGTTCATACCCACCACGATCGAATTGCCAGACAAGGCCAGAGAATGGCCAAAAACGTCGTAAAGTTCGACTTGGTCGGATATGAGCCTTTGCTCAAATTCCCAAGTCACTCCGTTGAATCGGTAAACATAAATGGCCCGTTCCGTATGGGTCGAGTAAGGGAAGTCTGTGAAATATCTACCATTGATTAACGCGACGTCCCCTGCTACGTGAACCGGACCGCCAAATGTGGAATTTTCCGGATCTGAAGATTCGACAACCTGGTGTTCGACCCAGGTTGCTCCTTCAAGCCGATAGAAATAGACAGCGCCGTTACTCCCCACGGCCAGAACATTCCCGGATAAAGATACCGAACTTCCGAACCAGGAAGCTGTGCCGGACGAAGTGAGTCGTTGCCGTTCGATCCACAACGCGTCCTCCAGTTGATAGATGTAAACCTCCTCTGTCCCCCCTACAACCGCAGTATTTTCGACGATTGCTACGGCGAAGCCGAAATCATCGGAGGCGCTGGTTGGTCGAAATGTTTCGGGGATGCATCTCATCGGGTTGCCGGCGTGCGCGTTTGGCAGGCATGTGAGCACGAAGACAATTAGTAAACGCAGAGACGAAGTCATCTCAACCCCAAGAAACGCCCGTAGCGGGGACTCTTTGGAGAGTAATGGTCAAAGTATAGCGATAGCAGACAAGAACTACAAGAACCTTAGTTAATGGCCCTGTAAACCTGTAAACCACACTCGAGGGCCGTTCTGATTGGTCACTTGCGCTCGGGGTTCGGATTGGTGGAAAAACGATTTCAGATTTGAAATTTGAAATCTCAGAGGGTTCAAGAGTTCAAGGGTTCAAGTAGTTCGGGAATATGGAGTCGAGGAATTCCTTGAGCTTCGCGGTGTATTCGTGGGAGTACATAAATCCACCCTCGTTGTGTTCACCGGGAGTTTGCAGGAATTGTTTGGGTTCGGATGCGGCGTCGAAGAGAGCCTTGCCGTTGGCGATCGGAATGAGCGTATCGCCGGTGGAGTGGATAAACAGCTTCGGGCAGGAAACGCGGCCTACTTTGTCAATGGAATCGTAGCGGTGACGCAGCAGCCAGCGGACCGGAAGGAAACGGTAGTGACGGGCGGCAATGTCTGCCAGTCTCGTGAAAGTCGATTGGACGACCAATGCAGCGGGCGGGTGACGGAGGGCAAGGTCGATGGCCACGGCCCCGCCGAGTGATTCGCCCATGATGATGATGGACCGGTCAGGAATGCCGCGAAATTGAGTCAGATGATCCCATGCCGCCCGCGCATCCATGTACGTTCCGTTTTCGGTGGGATGCCCCTCGCTTTCTCCGAAGCCGCGATAATCGACGATCATCACATTGCAGCGAAGCGAATGGAGCACACGAAGCTCCTGCACCCGATCCCCATTGTTCCCGGCGTTGCCGTGGAACAAGAGGATCGTCGCGCGAGCGTCAGAGTTTGGCACAAACCAGGCTGAGATGTTCACGCCGTCGTCGGCCGTAAGCATTAGGTCGTCGAAGGCCAATCCCACCGAGGCGGGAGTCGCTTCAATCGTTTGAGAAGGAAAATAGATGAGTTTGGTTTGAAACACGCCGGTAAACATCACGCCGGCAGCGTAAGTGCCAACGATCACCGCAAGCAACCTGCGGAAGCTGGGAATCTGAAATAGTCGCCGTTTCACAATGTGCAGCATAGCCGTTGTCGGTGGGAAGGTAACCGATCATGGGAGAATTCGCTCGGAGGCAATGGTACGTCGAATGCGTTCGTCGGGAGATGAGTAGCTGATCCATGATTGGTGAAAAATCGACGGCCCCGGCCTGCCGCAGCCAACGGCAGAACAGCTTCCCCCGGCCGCGTGAGGTACGGCGGTTGAACAGAGCGGCAACCACGACAAAGACCTTGCGCCTCGTCGGACGGCCTCGACCATTCTCCTCAAAGCCGCCCAAGCGGGGCTCTTCCACCTCGACCGTCCGTTCCGTCGGTCCCGGCCAGGTCGGACGGCTATGACCCCGATCCCACGTTAATTCCGTTGTCGAGGGCGGTGAACACCCCGTCCACTTTCTGCCCCACTCCGCTGATCGCGCCAATGGCCGCCACCACGACCAGTGCCAGCATGAAAGCATATTCGGTTGCGGCAGCGCCATCCTCTTCCGCCAGGAAACGAAGTGTTCGATTGAATGAAGTGTCCATGCCCGGCTCCTTGATAGGTACTTGGTTGTTGGTGCCTGGCGGGTTCTTCTTCCCCCCCGCCCCGTGCGCCCCGAAACGCGGAACGTCCGCGTCAGCGCCCAACCAAACGGTACGTTTTCGCCAGCTTCGCGGCAAATACTCCACGCAATGATTTCGATAGGTTATAACCCCACCAGATTTCTTTTATCGGTCGCTCGGGGAGCAGGGTCGCATGCGCAGCTTAACAACCGTTGTTCTACTGACTTGTTCAAACCTGTTCATGACCTACGCCTGGTACGGCCACCTCAGGGACTTCAAATCCAAACCTCTCTTCGCCGTGATTCTCCTGAGTTGGGGAGTGGCCTTCTTTGAATACTGCCTGCAAGTTCCCGCCAACCGCATCGGCGCGCAGTATTATTCGCTGGCCCAGCTCAAAGTGATGCAGGAGATCATCACGGTGTGCGTCTTTGCGGCCTTCGCGACTTTCTACATGAAAGAGAAGCCGACAGTCGATTACGTCTGGGCCGGATTGTGCCTTGTGGCCGCGGCTTATTTCATGTTCCGAAACCGCGTACCCCACTGAGGATTCGGCTTGGAAAATCGAATCTAAACCCCCGCGCTTTTTCTGATGGTCAATGTGCCCGAAGTGAGCAATAGCAACATCGTAACCACCACTCCCCATTCGGACACTGCGGGCACACTTCCGGGCGGGCAGGCGGTCAGCTCCGCGGGCGGCGAGGCTTCCGTCCATGCCTCCGTGAAATACAACCAGTCGTCACAAGCGATATCGCCGTCGCCGTCCATGTCCAGCCGCTGACATCCTGCACCCACGGGTCCGGCATTTTGGCCGGTGAAACACGCCTCAAACTGCGCGCGATCACTGACGTCCACGTCGCCGTCGCGATCGGAGTCGCCTCGTTCGCTGGCCAGAATGGGGCGGTCAAATGGAAACGTCTCTGCGGCCACACGGGGATCGTTGAGGCCGTTCTGGAGAAACGCAATGAGGTCGATCCGCGCCGGTGGCGGAATGGCGATCCCCGCGATGAGCGGATCCTGATTCTGCGGAAACTGAACCTGTCCGTTGATTCCGATGTAAAAATCAACCACTTCCGTGATCGTCGAGCGCCGCCCGTTGTGCATGAACGTGGGTTTCAGGCCGACGTTTCGCAGGCTCGGGACCTTGAAGCGCCCTGCGTCGGCCTGGAGTCCGGTGATGGCCTGCCGCCCCGCATCCTCGCCGATGGGTCGCACTCCGACATTGCGAAACGTATTGTCGGTAAAAATGGGAGGCGTATGACATACCGCACAACGCGACGCCGGATTTTGAAAAACGTTCAATCCAGTCTGCTGTTGCGGAGTGAGCGTCCCCAAATCAAAGGGCGTCTGGTTGGCCACCAGCGTCCGCTCGTAGGTTGCAATGGCGAACGCGATTCGACGCGCGTTAATGGTCGCATCCCCAAACGCTGCGTTGAACAGGTCGCCATAGGTGGGATTGGCCGCGATTGCTGCAGCCATGTCCGGCGGAAGATACGTCGCAAGGCCCACGGGCGTGGCACCCTGAAGCTTCGTAACAACGTCGGCCCATGTCCTTCCCTGATGGGCCATTTCGTTGTCGGAGAGGATCGGACCGATCGCCTGAGCTTCCAGAGCCGCACCATTCGGGATGACCGTTGCCCCTGTTTGAGGATCGACAAAACCCGGCCCCGCACGGCCATCCCAGAATCCCAATGGCGACCACAATGAACCCAACACCGTTTGGGCCGAGCGGCGGGTAACCTGCACATTCAGCCCGAAAATGGAATCCGAAATCGGTGTGCCGTTTGCATCCTGCCGGGCGACTCCCAGCGAGCCGAACACGTCGTCAGGAGTACCAAAGGCCAGGTCCAGGCCGGGGTGAACCGCCGGACGTGGGTCGGCACCCGATTGAAAATTCTGATGGCAGGTTCCGCAGGAAACGGTGTTGTCGCTGGAGAGCTGTTCGTCCCAGTACAGGATTTTCCCCAGCACCCGCTTGGGTTCGGTAATGGGATTCTGCGGAGGAACGGGCGGCGGAGGCAATTGGGCGTGCGCTTCGATCGACATGAAAACGAACACTGCCGCCGACCGAACCAGTGCATGTCGCGAAAATGCCGGTGAATTCCGGTTGATGATTGGTACAAAACGGCCACTCACTCTCGCGCAGATCGCGCGAAAACTCGAACGACGCATGTTCGTTCCCCTCAGTAAGGATTGGAAGAAACTTCCCCGACCGACGCTTGCCGGAGTAACGCCTACCCAGTCATTTAAGCCTTTTCGACGATCGATTTCAATGAGCCATCGACCGAAACACGGATTTTCTTCGCCGAACCCGTCTCCACCATGCGGCAATTCCAAGGAGTTGCCATTCAACGCTCAACGCATCGGTCCATCGAAAACGCTCAAAACAGATCAACGGCGACGGGAGAGATTTATTGCGAAACGGCGAGTTTTTTCTTTGGCTGGCTCGTAAGGTGGATCTTCGCGGCAATGAGCAGCAGAAGGGCCAGCACGGCCAGTCCCCAGGATGTGACGGCAGGAACAGGTCCTTCGCAGGAGTCGGGAACGCCATTGTTGTTCACATCCTGCGATGTGCCCTGAGCGATGTCCAGCTCATCGAGTACCACGTTGTTGTTGCAATCCTCGCCAATGAACACCACCGCTTCGATTGCAGCAGGCTCGAAGTACGTTTCACAGATCACGCCTGAAGGACAATAATCATAGATAATCGTAGAGTGGGGGATCACGAATTTACCTCGTGCACCAGGCGGCACATCGACAACAAGCTGACCGACGATGACCGCATGGCCAGGATCAGGAACTCCTCCGTCGTTAAAACTGCATTCGAATCGGGTGTCGTAATCGCCGCTCTGCTTGCAAGTCCCGCCGGTTTGAGAAAAAAAATAATCGTTCCCGCAATCATTGAGAATGCTGAATTCACATGCGTTCGCGAAACTATAACCAACGCTGACGCATCGCTTGAAGCCAAGTGGCAGGCACTCTTGAGTCCATTGAAAAACATCGTCACAATCGTCATCGAGCGAACAAGGTTGCCTTGCGTGAATCAAATCAACCGTATTGAAGGGAACGGCGTTGGCGCCGGCAAAACCTTGCGTCGCGTTAACGCTTGTGCTGACGTAAGAAGCCATGAAGGGCTCCCAGTCTCGAAGCATAACGCTGAGCCATACTCGTACCCCTCCGTGGGGAAGCTTGATCACCTGCCCATCGAGGGTGGTTCCGGATGGGTAAGACGGATGACCTTCCGGCGGTAGTGCCGAGGTCAAAAGCACGCGAACATCTTGAAGCCCCGCATGGAGGCTCACTTGTGCCAGCCCAAGAAACAAGCCTGCGATTGGAACCGAAATCCTAATCCTTTTTCGAATGGACATAATTGGGCTTCCCTCCGATTACTGCCCGTCCGATGCTATCAAAATAGCGGGAGAAATTCAACTACATTCGAGGACGGCACGCGACCGCGTGTTGGTCATTTTGAACACGGTTTAGTTGTAACTTTATGGTTGCCTCAATAGGTGATCATACTGAGCGTGCGAGCCGATCCAAAACCAGAACATGTCAGTACCGCTTTCCACAGCAAGCGCCCGATGGTGCAGACCAATGCGAACTGATTGAAAACGGCCGACCTTTTTCAGATGAAGCGAGGGATGCCGCGGGTCTTCCTTCAATAATGCGAAGCTCTTATCAGCTTGCCGTTGAACTTCCGAGGGAAGCGAATGATAGCGGCTCCAAAAGCGATGCGTCGCGTGATGATTCAAAGCGGTGTACTTCGGCCCTGACGGAAATCTTCGAGCGCCTCATCCGCGAACTTGTCGAGCCGGCCGGACGCGACATCAGCCTCAAGTTGACGATCCCAAACCCCTGCATCAAATTCCGCGAACCAAGAGCGAAGCGATACCAGATCGCTTGGCGACAAGCAGCGAATTGCTTCCTCGATTTCGCGAATCGTGGTCATGTTCCGATTGTAACAAATCAACCCTCTGAATTCAAAGGATCATTCTCTCGCGGCATTTCGCCAGGTCCGTAACAGTTCCGGGGGCGGGACAGTCCCACCGCCGGAACTATCACGGACCCCATTTCGGCGTTTCGGATTTTCCGCGTTTCAGCCGCGTAGCAGGAGCTAGGCCCACCGCAACTCGCCCTACCGGTCCTGATCTTGTGTCCTCAACCAGTATTCGCGGAAGGACCGGAGCCGGGGTAGCGATTCGCGGTCTTTTGCCCGGTTGGTCGCTTCTTTGCTCGCGATAATGTCGTCGATGCTGCAGACGGGGAAACCGTCCACTTCGACGCGACGTGTCCAGGCATCTTCGAACCGTTCAATTCCATCGGGCGCGAAAATCAAATCCAGATCGAAAGGGCCGTTCTTGATCTGGACAAAGTCCTTTCCTCTTACAATTTCATCGGCCTGCTCGTCGCTTAGGACGAAGCCAAGGTCGCGCAGTCCGGATACCAGGCACCGGCCATTTTCGGCAGATTTCTGTACATACAAATCGGCGTCCTGAGTTGTGTCTGGATACCCAAGGAGAATCGCCCCGGATTTACCAAGAAACAGATAGCGACATCCATGCCGCGAAAACGCGTCGCGGATTTCCTGCGCCTGTCGGTATTCAAATGCGGCCATAGCCAAGCCAATCGGGAAGGTTTGCTTCGCACCAGCGGCGATACTGCTCCATCGTGTCAAATGATCGATAGCTTGCATCGTCGAGCACCGGCTTGTAGGTCTTGATGAAGGCGTATTTCATCCGCGTGGCCAGCGGCCTGCGGGCGGCGGCTTCGAATTCTTCGAGCCATTCGCGGGGGATGTCCACCCTTTGCCGGGGTTCGGAGTCGAGGTTTTGTTGGTCGTCCATCGTCTTGGCCTACTTCGCCAGCATCCGCATGGCCTCACGGTACTTGGCCGCCGTGTTGGCGACGATTTCGGCGGGAAGGGCCGGGCCGGGCGGGGTCTTGTTCCACTTGCCCGCCTGCACCAGCGTGGTGAGGTAATTGCGGACGTACTGCTTGTCAAAACTTTCCTGGTCGCGGCCGGGAGCGTGCTTGTCAGCGGGCCAGAAGCGCGACGAATCCGGCGTGAGCACTTCGTCGATCAGCAACAGCTCGCCGCCGCGCTCGCCCCACTCAAACTTCGTGTCGGCGATGATGATCCCGCGCGTGCGGGCGTACTGGGCAGCCTTGTTGTAGATGGCGATGCTGCGGTCTCGGAGGAGCGTCATGGTCTTCGTACCGACGATCTCGCAAGCCTGTTCGAAGGAGATATTTTCATCATGTCCGGTCTCGGCCTTGGTAGCCGGCGTGAAAATCGGTTCGGGCAGCTTATCGCATTGCTTGAGGCCGGTCGGCAATTTCACGCCGCAGACGGTACCGGTCGCCTGATAATCCGACCAGCCCGAACCCGCGAGATATCCGCGCACGACGCACTCGATGGGCACGACTTGGGTCTTCTTGCAGCGCATGGTCCGGCCGCGAAGCTGGTCCAAATGCGCCTCCAGACCCGCCGGGGCCTTGTCCTCGACGACCTCGATCAAATGATGCGGCACGTCGCGGTCGAACATGCCGAACCAGAACCTGGAAATCCGCGTGAGCATCGCCCCCTTGCCGGGAATGGCTGTGGGAAGCACCACGTCGTAGGCGCTGATGCGGTCGGTGGCCACCAGGAGCACTTCGTCTCCCAGGTCGTACACGTCGCGTACCTTCCCTCGCCGCACCGGGAACTTGCCAATCTCCGTCCGCGTCACCACCGTCGCTGTCGAATCCATACGGGCAGCATAAACGAAGCACAAATCCGGGCAAACTATTCAAGAGACCGTTTTCCGTGTAGAGTTTTTGATTCTTTGCGGCTCAATGAGAGCGTTATGGCTACGTTTCAGTGTCCTTACTTAGGAGGCGATGTAGAGCTAACCGAGGAGCGCCTTGCTCACATCGCTCAGGAGCACCCTGAGCTTGTGCCGGATCATCTGGATCTTATCGCTTCCACCCTCAACGATCCCGATCGGGTGGTCCGTAGCCGACGAATGACTAATGCCCGACTATTCAGCCGATGGTATAATGAAATACGAGGCGGTAAATATGCGGTGGTCGTGGTTGTGACCGATTCGACCGATGTTGATCGCCACTGGGTCATCACGGCGTATCTAGCCCGAACGCTGGTTATCGGAGAAGTGGAATGGTCCAAAACCTAATGTTCGAATATGACCGCGCAGGTGACATTCTATACATCCGGAAATGCCGACCCTATCCGGAACAGGAGACCGAAGAACTTGGAGACGAAGTGATCGCCCGCCTGAATCCGAAAACGGGCGAAGTGGAGAACCTCGAAGTGTTGTTCTTTTCCACCAGGCTTCTGAGAAACCATCTTTTCGAGTTGCCGGTTACTGGCGAACTCCGACTTGTGCCCAGGAATTGACGTAAGGAAAAACAGAGACCTGGCCAAAAACCCATAGCCTGCAATGCAATGATTTCATTTGTCGTCTACGTCAACGGTCGCCTCGCCGAGAAGGTCAACCTCAACGGCGCCTACGTCGTGGGCAGCGACGACGTGCCGCTGCGCGCCGAGATTAGCTTCAAGAACGGGATCATCACCTGCAAGAAACGGGCCGCCGGGGCGGCCGGACTGGCCCTCCTTTGGGAGGTCGATGGAGCCGGTATGCTGCTCCTCGAAACCATCCGCGTTCAGGAGCGCGACCGTCCCTACATCCTGCAGGTCGAGCTTGCCCGCGGGCGGCTCCTGCGCATCGCGAACAAAACCGAAGAGTGGGGCCTGCTCGAATACGAAGGCACGCGCGAACTCGCCGCTCGTGTCGAGCAATCCCGCGACCTCCTGATCCGCGCCTTGCAGGCGGATCAACCCGCCACCGCCGCTATGCTCGGCCAGGACGCGCTCGTTGTCGCAGTTCAAACCAGTGAAGACCTGGCCCAGTTTCACGGCAGCGCCTTGCTCGCCCGCCGCAGGCAATCCACCGGGCTGAGTCGCAAAATTTTTGGCACCTCCTTCGCCCTGGACAAGCCCACCGAGCTTGCCCGCAAACGCCTCACGGGTGCTTTCGATTTCGCAACCCTTCCCATCAACTGGCGCGACATCGAACCGACGGAACAGACCTTTAACTGGAAATCGCTCGACGGGTGGGTGGAGGTGCTCTCCCGCGCTTCTGCAGGCATTCCGCTTCGCGGCACGCCGCTCCTGTGTTTCGCCGAGCGTCACATTCCCGATTGGCTCTACATCTGGGAGCACGATTTCGACACCATCCGCGATCTCGCCTTCGAGCACGTTCGTCGGGTGATCAATCGGTACGGCCAGCACATTCAGACCTGGACGGTCATTCGCGGCATTCACGCCCCCACCTGTTTCGCCTTCGGCTACGAGCAGCTCTTGGAGCTGACCCGCATGGCCGCTGCACTGTGCAAGCAGGTCAGCCCGCGCGGCACCGCACTGGTCGAGTTGGTCTTTCCCTTCGGCGAGTACTACGCCCGGAACCAGCGGACGATCCCGCCGCTGCTTTACGCGGACATGGTGATGCAAAGCGGCGTCAACTTCGACGGGTTCGGCCTGCGGTTTCAGATGGGCGCCCCGATCGACGGCATGTTCGCCAGGGATTTGTTTGCCGTCTCGACCGTGCTCGACCTGTTCGCCAAGCTCGGCAAGCCGCTGCACATCACCGGAGTCGAAATTCCGTCGCAGACCGGCACGCGCGGCGATAGCGAATCGGATACGGGATACTCGTCAACCACGGCCGGCTATTGGCACGCACCATGCAGCGAGTCGATCCAGGCTGAATGGCTCCATCGTTTTTACGAAATCGCCCTGAGCAAACCCTTCGTGGAGTCCGTCTGCTGGCAGAGTCTTTGGGATTCTTCCGCGAACACCCTGGATGGAACAAGCCGAACGCCTTCGGTTCCCGGCATCGTCGATGCGAGCAACGCACTGGGACCGCTTCACGGGGGTCTCCTGCGCAGCGATCTGGTACCCAAGGCTTCCTACAAGAAGTTCCTGGAGTTTCGACAGTACGTCGGTCTGCCCCCCGCGAATCCAGCATAGTCTCTTGCCCGCGCCATGAGCATCGCACGCGATCCAATGCGAAACGGTCCAACGTCCTCGGCGACAAAACGACTTCTCGTTCTCTCATGGCTTGTCGTGGCGCTTTGTGTCGCAAAGGTCGCCTGGACGAAAAGGGAATTGCCGCCGGGGAAGCCTGTTCGCTCTTTTGTGGACCCCAATATGGCCCCGTGGTGGGAATTGACCGTGTTGCCGGAGATCGGACCGTCACTGGCGCGGCGCATCGTTGAATACCGCGAGACGCTCCGCGCAAAAAACGGCGCGCCGGCACAAAGTGTGGTGTTTCATTCGGCGAAAGATCTTGATGCGGTGGAAGGAATCGGGCCGAAGTCGATCGCGCTGCTGACTCCGCACCTTCGATTCGAAAGGGACAAAGGCCTATCGGATTCGCCAGGCCCGGCGGACAACCACCGGCAATCCCAGAAGAAGCAGGATTAGCACGGGAGGTTCGGGCACGACGACGTGAGCCGCTGCCCCTCTGGCATTTCCCCGCGAAGAATCGGGGTGCAGCGAGTCAAAACTGCGATTGGCTTCCAGCAGGGTTTCCGATCCCAAGTCGGACAAAGAAGCCAGATAGTCAGATCCATCCGAGTTGGGATCAATGAGCGTCTTGGCTAATGCGGAGAATGGATTCTCGCCGCCGGTCTGCTCGAACAGCGGATCGGTGAGCACGGCCAGGGCGTCGACGAAAATGTTTCCCGACACCGCAATGGGTCCGACGTCGGAATCCAATGTGCCTGTGTCGGTCACCACTCCCGTGCGTTCGACCGTGCCACGAGTAGAGGACGTCAGCGTAAGATTGTAAAACCCCAAAGCATTGATCGAAAATTTTCCGTCGATGAGTATCGATCCGTCAATCGACGTGGACTGCGGCCCAATTTCGGAATCGTACCTGTAATCGAGCGTGGTGGCCTCATTCTGGGCATTCACTGCCGTGGTAAGCGCAACATCAAACTGAGGCAACAGCCTTCCGCCCGTTGAAACTTGCAATGAGACGGCCCCCTCGCGAAGCGTCAGCTCGCCTGCCCCGAAATCAAAGAAATTTCCATTAAACTGCCGGGTGATCAACAGATCGGCCCCGCCGCTGAGCGGGTTTTGGCTGCCGCGCGCATCGAACCCACTGAACGCGAGTACCGTTCCAACGTCGTATAGCGCATCGGCGCGAACTTTCGCCGAAGCTGACAAAAACGCGAGTGCCAAAACAACTACAGATCGTAACATCCGTTGATCCCCGTGCGCGATAGATCGGTTTCATTGCGGCGACGTGCTATTATCCAATGGTCCTTGCTCCGGGCAAGTCAACCGACCCACAATCAGGATATCGATATATCGACCAACCAAATATCGACCAACCAATCGACCCCAATAACAAGAACAACAGCGAAAACCCTTACGGCTTTTCCAGCCACGCCGTGGCGTTCGGATAATCAAGCACAACACGAAATTCCTTCAGCACGTTGCCGCCAATGGAACCAACCACCGGTTTGTCAGTAAAATCGGAAATGAAATTGTTATCCGGACGTTCGGTGAACCAGATATTGCGCACTGCATACCCAGCGATGGTCAACTCGGGCACCAGAATCATAGATTCGCCCGAACCTTCCTCTGCGTTGGTCACAATGCGCCACTCCGGGTGATTTTTCTTCCAGTCGTCGAACACGATTGTGGAAATGAAGCTGGCCGCCCGAATGGCCGGGCCCCCTTCATCGATCACTTTCAATGCATCCGCAGTAATGGCAACCGATGATCCCGTGGCCAGCAGAACGTCTAGTGTCTTGCCGGCAACGGAGATTTCGACTCGGGGGTAGTTGATCGTTCGTTGTCCTTCTTTGTTCTTGCGGAATTCCAATCCCATTCTGTGCGCCCGCTCCGAGCTTGCCGCTTTCCCCTCCGTATGAAATGTCAACTTGCGGCCCGGATAATCCAAAGTCCACACGCGATCGCCAAACCAACTCTGGCCAAGAATCCCGTCTGTGTCCTTCGTCAGCCACGACAATCTCATGCGTACCGGACCTGGGGCAATAGGAATCACATCGCCCTCCGTCTTGGCCGTCGGAATTCCCTTACCGGGCTCAAACTCAGGAAATTTGGCCGCCATTCCCTTGTAATCGGCGAGCGTCACTCCTGACACAGAAAGCTTCAGCCGCACAGCCGCGTCGTCGAAGATCAGGATTCCCCCTCCGGTGTCTGTCAGAAGCCGGAGCTCGTCCCCGCCTGTCAGCACCGGCACCACGAAAAAGCGATCTTGATCGTATTGACTCGGCAAGACGGCATCCTCGGCGCGTGCTCGCCATGATCCCAGGCCAATCAAAAAACAAATCCCTGCCACCGCCAGTTTTTTCGATGTGCTCATCATGAAAAATCCACCCCGCTCAAAGTTCCAAGCCTATTCCTATCAAGCCCGACAAAATGTATAGACAGCCGCTCCAATCGTCCAGAATGGGGGCGGCGGTCCGCACTATCGGACTCACCGTCACGACCCAAAGTTACCGCAAACCCGTGCCGATAACCCGCAGGAGTACCTGTGCCCGGTTCGCCCCTATTGGTGGCGGAGGAGAACACGATGAAACGGACGTTGATCCATTGGCTCGCCAGCGCGGGCATCGCACTCGTTATCATTCTCGGTTGCAGCACGGCTGTCGATGTGGGTAGCGGCTCGGGCTCCGGAGGAAGCGGAGGAGGCGGCGGGTTTGCCACCGTGGAC
>CXWL01004070.1_pt1 | contig 36170 bp, 37 predicted proteins | sample 590931 | NCBI WGS metagenome assembly CXWL01 (sample SAMEA3498368, study PRJEB10139) | groundwater metagenome | biome: water well; material: biofilm material | place: Germany | collected 2015-04-27
TTGATCCATCTTAAATGAGCCGGCAAGGGCAGTGGGTATTCCGTCTATGCGTTCGCTTTCAATGGTAAACGTCCCCTGAATCTGGCCAAGACGGTTCATCTTCAGCTCAATATCGAGATCCGGTTCAGGACTACAGAGCCGCGCGGCAGCATCTCTCCCAACACTGTCGATCATGTAGCTCAAATCCTTCTCAAACATCTGCAGGCCTTCAGCCATCAACCACGCGACCGTCTCTCCCTCGAAGCCATTCGTCTGAACGCGCACACTGACTTTGCACCATCCTTCGGCATCGGACGGAGAATGGACGGCAATCTTGAAACTGGCACCGTGCGCGTTCAACTCAATCATCGGTTCTCAATTCTGAAATTGCCTGCGGTGCACGGAGGAAGCGAAATTGGTTCCTAGAGCCATTTTCTTCCCCCAGAAAATGAGAATGACCCCGTTTTCTGTGTCAGTCGATAGCTCGTCGAGGGCTAGGTCTGCCGGATCTCTGCCGCCTGCTGGTCGGCCGTAACGCGCTTCCAGAGAATCCGCTTCACATCACGCTCGGCGGAGCAGCCTCCACATCCGAGATGCCCAAGGCGAGATGAAATCTCTCCATGGCTCTCCCCTCAAGCCCGTGCACAGACGAATCGAAAATTCGTTTCGGAGACTGCCAAACCACAAGGTGCAAAGTCAAACAACAACCCCGCTAGCTTCCCGAGCAGCCTTTCTTCTCTCGCATGCGGCGCATGAGGTCACCATGACTTCCCAGGGTACCTATGTTCAAATGCAACAACCTTATTCATAGCATCTCGAGTTCTCGTCTAGACCAGTCTTCTGATAGGCTAAAGCAATTATCTGGCTTTTAGGTATGGCTAACTCGGATTCTTCAGAGTAGTAGCCATGCGGAAGAACATATAGAATGTCGTTGTTCTCATGAATCACTTCAACATTCTGCATCACACACTTCCAGTCTTCCCTGCCCATCATCGCTCCGATTGTTTTCCTATGATCTGGCTTCAGTGAATCTGGCTTCAGAGCTATTGCGACTAGCGCGGGCTTCCCACCGCCCACGGCAGAAGGGAGAAGAGGATACGTGTATGTGCCGAACAGATATAGGGAGGCCCATAGTAGTCCGAGGCTGAGAATAGGAAGGATGGTGATCGTTGTGGCTTTATCTGCAGGGGTTTGATTGGGGTTCAACATCACAATGGATTTGGCAAGGGCAATGGCTACAAAAAAACAGTAGTAAAATGCGGACGACTTAAAGCCCGTCACTGTAGAAATATAAAATAGCATGACAATGAACATAATCCATTTCAACCTGCCTCTTTCAATGATTTCTCTTTGCCACCAACTCGACACTTTTGTTAATAGGGGAGGCTTTTGTGGCAACCAATCCATGGCTAACAAAAATAGCGATACATACATAAGCGCAAGGCCGAAATATTCCAATGTCGTATCAAGTTTATCTCTTCGCAACAAACCCAACAAAGTTCCAAAGAGAGTAACCACAGTTTGTAACAGCCATGCGGCTCTTCTCTCAGCATTCTGTGGTTGGTCAACATAGATATGGGTTCTGATGAAATTATATGCAAACCACAGAAATGTCGATAGGAGAACCGTGAAGGATAAATAGAGAAGGCCAGCCGAAATAGAGCGAGGTTGGACAAAATCAAATGGGCTTATACCGTAACCATATAGGTACGAGTTAACTACAAAGAATCCCGGGAAATATGCCGCCGCACCGGCCAAAATAACTGAAGATGACAGGCGGCCTATCCACTTATGCAAGTTGATGCGGGGACCGGACGAACTCGGTATGACGGGGGTCACCGCTGCACCTGTATCTGTGCCCATGATGGGCTATATACCACCTCTCGCCACCCTGCGTCAGCCAACGAGACAAAGAAAAATTCCTTGGAAAATAAATGGGAACATCCTAAATATCGGAAATACCCACTCCCCCTGAACAGTCTGGTTGTTCCCAACTACCTGTATCAAGCGAGCACAACCATCAATGCTCCCTCCAAGCTTGCTTGTTTTCTCTTTTCCTACGGGCGGCCTGGTTGAACCCCGGATTGCGCGCGTCCAACGAGGGGAGTCCGCGACCGCGCGCTGTGCGAGCACATCCTATTTCTCTACATCTCCCTTTAGGGGAGTGGCCGAGGCTGCCCTTGACTGCGCGCATCGAACGAGCACAGTTTCATCGTGCGCGTTCCGCGAGCAAGAAGGGCACCTGGCCGCTCTTCCCCATCCCTCCAAGCTCGCGCGCCTATCTCTTCAAGGGTGGCTCGGTTGATCCTCAATGCGCACATCCTACCTTCTCCCTTGAGAGCGGGCTAGATAGTCTCCCACTGCGCGTGTCCATGACGGTGACGCGGGGCTGGTTGCTCTGTCTGGCCTATCTTGTTTGTCTGGTTGATTTCGTTGTTTGAACCAAATGAACCAGAAGAACCAGTGAGACAAGCCCAGGCTCGTTCACGGTACAATCCTGGCTCTGGCAGCACTTTCACAGTGGAGACCTCGACGATGCTCGTAACGGCGGAGGCCAACGGTCGGAATCAGCGGCAGGCGTTCGTGGCCGCTGCACTGGTGGCCTGGGCGGCGGGATTGTTGGTCTGGCTCTTCCCCCCTCTGTGGCTCCTATTGGGTTTGAGTCCTTATAGTTACTGGTGGGTGCGGCGACGCTGTCTTCGGCGGATGGCGGTAATGCAGCAGCCGTTTCCCGACCAGTGGGAGCAGATTCTTCGCACACAGGTCGCGTTTTTCGAGGCGCTGGACGATGCGGGGAAGGCTCGGTTCCGGCAACTGGTGCAGATCTTTCTGGACGAGGTCCGGATCACGGGCATTCGCACCGAGGTGGACGAGACGGTTCGGCTGCTGGTGGCGGCGAGTGCGGCGATCCCTATCTTCGGGTTCCACGATTGGGAATACCATCGGCTGCATGAGGTGCTGATCTATCCGGATTCGTTCGACGACGCGTACCGGAGCCATGGCGGGTCCGATGAGAATATCCTTGGCATGGTCGGCCTGCACCATTTGAGTGGGGTGATGATTCTCTCCAAGCCGGCGCTCCTGGCTGGATTCGCCCATCAATCAGGCCAGCAGAATGTGGGGGTGCATGAGTTCGCGCACCTGGTCGAGAAGGAAACGAGCGAGTATGGGCTCCCACCCGAGGTGCCTTGGCCGGTAGTCCGGCAATGGGTGCGGTACGTGGCCCGGGAACTGGCTCGACCATCGAAGCATGGCGCCCACATCAGCGCCTATGCCTATACGAATGAACACGAATTCTTTGCGGTGCTGGCGGAATATTTCTTCACGTCGCCCGAACTGTTGAAACGTCGGGACCCGGTCTTGTACGCCATGCTGCGGGACATGTTTCACCAAGATACTGGGTCGCTGCTCCACATGATGCCCCGGCTCCACCAGGGAATCGGCCGCAACGCGCCCTGCCCCTGCGGCAGCGGAAAGAAATACAAACTCTGTTGTCTCGCAAAGGCCGGCGCCACAGAGCCCACACCAGCGGCATGAATGACGAACCTCTTAGGTCTTAAAGCCGATGCGGCGAGATTTTGTCGCTGGTTCCGCCATAAGCTCACGAATGGCCTCGAAGACCACACGAAACTGGCCATCGTATTTCTTCTCCAGCTCAGTGAGTCGTCGGGCAAGGGCTTTTTTCGACCCGATTATTTCTCGGAGACGCACAAAGGCCCGCATGATGCCAATATTCACTTGAACAGCGCTCTTGCTTCGCAACACGCTGGATAACATTGCCACGCCCTACTCGGTGAAGGCATAGGGATAGGCCCCCCGGGAGCAGCCCCCACTTGAAATCATAAATTGTGATTTCAAGTGGTCGAACTCCTGCTCCGTCAGTTGAAACATGAAATCGAGTGGAAATCGGTCACTGTTATGCTGCTTTCTTGTGGTGGTCGAAATTTGCGACACCCTCGGATTTCTCCCTTTAAATGGAAGCATTCGAGTGGTGAAACCGGAGCAAAAGGCGGGCTAGGGTTTCTCGCCAAGGGCTTCGAGCAGACGGTCGATCTTTTGTTTCAGAATCGGCAAGTCTCGTTCGACCGCATCCCACACCAGTTGCAAATTGACTCCGAAATAATCGTGAATCAGCTTGTCTCTCATGCCGGCGATCGGCTTCCACGCTATGTCAGGGTGAGCTTCTTTCAGCGTGATGGATACGCGCTTAGTCGCCTCCCCGATGATTTCGAGATTCCGCACGACTGCGTCTTGGGTCTTTCGGTCGGAAAAGAAACTTTCCTTTCCTTCCGCTGTATAGCTCACAAGAGTCGAATTGCGTCTCGAACGTGCAGGAGATAGATGCGGTCGTCCTTCATAGGGGGACAGCTTCGGCATGGATTCGCTGCTCAAGATATGGACTCAAGCCTTGATCGGTGAGGATATCGACTTTACACTGCAGCAATGTTTCGAGGTCTTGGCTCAGTTTAATGAGATCGAGCAAGCTGCGGCCATGATCCATTTCGACAAGGAAATCGATATCGCTATCTGGGCGCGACTCTCCCCTTGCCACGGACCCGAAGATCCGCACATTGTGGGCCCCGTGTGCCTGCGCGAGGCGCAGTATTTCAGGCCGTTTGAATTTGAGTAAGTCCGCGATACCCATTGCTCACCCCCTGAGAAGTCCCTCGTCCTTGGAGGATACCGATTTGCTCACGGTCTGACAAGCAGTACTCGCTAAGCGTTGGGGTTCAAGAGTGTGCGCAACCTACTCTTCTCCCTTGAGGGCCGGCTAAATGATCTCCCACAGCGCGCAACTTTCTCACCCGCCCACCCACTGGCAGCTGTTTTTTTCACCCGCCCTACCCTCCGATTGCTTCGCAATCGATTTCCCGGGATGTGCCATCAGCCCGAGCGAGCTTCTTCTGAGGCCGCGCGTTGCGGGAGCACAGGACCAACGTGGGTGTGCTCCCATCCCCTCATCGTGCGCATTCTGCGAGCAAGAAGGGCACCCGGACGCTTTTTCCACCCTTCCAAGCTTGCTCGTTATCTCTCACAGGGATGGGGGCTGATTGATCTTCTACTGCGCGCGTCCAACGAGGGCCTTCAGAGGCCGCGCGTTGCGCGAGCAAAGGAGATCAACAGCCTCCATCCCCTTCTTCTCTTGACCATTGTTCTAATACGGACTATCCTCTCGCATGGAGTTGCCGGACCTCAAGGACGATCCCTATCTGAAAGTGTTGCGACCGCTGGTCGAGACCTACCTGGCCTTCTGGCGCCTCGACACACGCCATATCAAATCTCTGCGGCTGACCCCCTCACAGTTTGATGTCATCGCCACGCTGGGAGATACGGAGGGAATGACTTGCTCGGAACTCTCGGCCCGTACGCTCGTGACAAAAGGCACGCTCACCGGCGTCCTCGATCGCCTCGTTTCCAAAGGTCTGATCCGAAGAGATACGATGAAAGGAGATCGCCGCAGCATTAAGGTCGCGTTAACGGCGAAAGGCGATGCGCTTTTTCGACAAACCTTTGCGGCCCACTTGGCTTTTCTTCGCCCATTTTTCGTGCGAGCCTTGAGCCCCGGAGAGGCAGACCAGGCTCGCGCGCTGCTGCTCCGCTTGCGGGATAGTTTCCAACAATAGGTCCGGCCCAGGCTGAAGGGTTTTAGGCTGAAGGTTAAGAGTGGCAAGATATATCCTATCCAGAATCGTCGATAACTAACTCCATCCTCTGTGAATCTATGCAATTAACCATTCTCGGCTCCGGCACGAACCTACATCCCACGCGAGCAGCCGCAGGCTATCTCGTCCGCACCGACCATACGATACTGCTGGACTTTGGCCCCCGCACGCTCATGAATTTACTAAAAACCGGCGTGAACCGGCATCGGATTACCCATATTCTCTTCTCCCACTACCATGCCGACCACTTTTCCGACTTCATCACCTATTTCTTCGATGCGATGATCTATACCAAATACGAAGGAGGAAAACGTCCGCCGCTCACCGTGATCGGCCCTCGCGGCACGAAGCGATTCTTCCGAACCCTCTTTGCCACCCTGCCGGGATTCACGCAGGCGCCGTTCGCGGTTCATTTCAAGGAGGTGGCCGATCGGGCCTTTACGATCGGAAACACGAAAGTGATTCCCCGAACTGTGACCCATGCGCAAAACCTCCATTGTCTGGGGTACCGAATCGAATATGGCGGGAAGGCGCTGGCCTATTCGGGCGATTCGCAATACTGCGACAGTCTCGTGCGCCTCTGTGGAGACACAGATCTCGCAGTGCTGGACTGTTCCTTTCCGGCAAGCCGGCCAAACCCGGTCCATCTGCATGCAGGTCAATGTGGGCAAGTAGCGAGGGAAGCCGGAGTCGGGCGCCTCGTGCTGTCGCATTTCTATCCGATCACCGACCGATACAATGTGCGGGAGCAGGCAGGGGAGGCGTTCGGAGGGGGAATCGTCGTCGGGAAAGACTTGATGACGATCAAACTCTAGGGAACCGTTTATTTGGTTCATTTAGTTTGTCTAGTTGTTTGGTTGTTCGATCAACCAAATAGACCAAACAAACCGTCTACACCTGTTACAAGCCGCCTTCGCGGTTATCGCACCCCAGGATCTCAATGAATTTCGTCAGGCGGGCCTTCCTGAGTGAGTCGTCAAGCTTGGCATAGATGGCTAAGAGGTTTTTGACCATACGGGAAAGAATCGCGCGCACCGGGCTCCGCTGCAAGTACTTTTCTTCGAATCCATAGCCGGCTTCCGTGAGAAATCTTTGGCAATTCTTCTCGGTCAGCAACGCCCCTCCGTTGAAACAATCGACGAAGACTTTGTAGCGATCCGATTCGTACTTCACAAGGAAATGCCCCGGCATCCCGATTCCATGCACCGGAAGACCCAGTCGTTTTCCGACCAGGAGGTACACCGTCGAGAGGCTGATCGGGATGCCCGTTCGTCGGTCGATCACGCAGTTGAGATAACTATTCTCCAACTCGTAATAATTCTTCGTGTTGCCTTTGAATCCCTGTTCCGTAAAGAGGTACCGGTTTAACGTCTTAACCGTCTCCTCCCCGGAGGCTCGCGGCCCGATCCGATCCTGCACCTCCTGCGCCATTTCATCGAGCTGTCGCCTGTAGGAGGCGACCGTGAGAGAGGGATAGCCGTACCGGGCGATCAGGAAGGCGCCCTGTTCGAGATCCATCGAAGCATCCGGCATGGCCGCAAGCTGGATGAGTTCTTCTTCGAGATTTCCGCCACGGATTTCCTCGAGTATCGAAACGAGGCGATCCGCCATTTCCGGCTGTTCGATTTCCGCCTCCTGAAGCAGGGGAACCGCCGTAGGGCCGATGTCGATAAGTTTCCCGCTGATGGTCCGGACGATCTTCTCGTCCTCATCGGCCAACAGCCGGATCAGAGCCCTTATTTGACTTTCGTTTGTCAGCATGGTGGAACTCCCCAAAAGCCTATCCATCAGCCCATGGCCCGACGGAATACCTTGGCGCTCCCGTAGAGGCAGAGAGCATCAAAAGCCACCATGACGACCACGACCATCCCGACATGCGGAAGGGCCTCGGTCCAGCCGGTAAGGATCAGCGGGCGCACCGCGTCGATCGCCCAGGTCATCGGGTTGAAGCGCGCTAAAAATCCCATCCATGCAGGCATCCCAGCCAAAGGCACTAACGCTGAGCTCAAGAAAATCGCCGGAAGCGACAGGAATCCCAGGACCGAAAAGAAGTCGCCGTGACTTTTCACGGAAAAGGCCATGGCCATGGAGATCGCAGTGAGACCGACGCCAAAGAGCATCCCTATCATCAGGATCGTCGCGATACCGAGAAGCCCCGTCGCCGGCTGGACCCCGAACAGAAAGGCCACCCCAAGGATCACGAGCACTTGGAGCGAGGTAATTGTCATGACGAAGATAAAGCGGCTCAGGATCACGGAACTCCGATGGATCGGCGTGGTCATCAACCGTTCCAGGAACCCATTCTCCTTGTCGAACAGTAGATCGACACCCCCGGCGAGTCCATTGTTGAGCACCGTCATGACGACCACCCCGGCCGTCAGGAAGCTGATGTAGTCCGGAGCCTGCGTCACTTGCACATCCGCGGCCCGCTGGAACAGGTTGCCGAAAAAGATCAGCCAGAACAGCATCGGCTGCACCAGCGTGAACAGCATGCTGAATTTCTCGCGGCTGAGCCGCTTGACCCACCGCATCGTCAGTGCACTGATTTCCTGCCAATACTCTTTCATAACCGCGACTCCAAATTAGCAATGAGAAATGAGAAATTTGGAATGTGTCCAAACGGAATCGGCCTGCCCGGCACATTTCTACACATCATTTCACATTACTCATTCCACATTATTCATTGCCGCATCTTCAATGCGGCGGCCCGTGTGGGCGATGAACACGTCGTCCAGCCTCGGCCGATGGTACTCGATAAACTCCAGTTGACAATCCAAACGATTGGCGGACTCGAGGATCGCGGGGAGGGCCTTCTCGGGCGAATCGACCCGGATATCCAGGCCGGTTTGCGTCGCCTTGACCGCCCGCATAGCCGGCAGTTTCGTCAACGTAGCGACGAGCGTAGAGATCTTACCCGGATCCTTCAAGGTCAACGAGACGATATCGCCGCCCAGTCCGATCTTCAGCTCAGTCGGCGATCCAAGCGTCTTGATCTTGCCCCCGTCGATGATAGCCAGGCGGTCGCAGAGCTGGTCCGCCTCATCCAAATAGTTCGTCGTCATCACGATCGTCATGCCACGCGCCTTTAACATCCGCACGTATTCCCAGATCCGGAGACGGCTCTGCACATCCAAGCCCAACGTCGGCTCGTCGAGGAATAAAATCTTGGGATCCGGCAAGAGACCGCAGGCAATGTCGAGCTTCCGCTTCATTCCCCCGGAGTAGGTTTTCGCCGCGCGATCGGCCGCCTCTTCCAACTCCACGAGCTTCAGCAGCTCGGCGATGCGTTTCGTTGCTTCGGCCTTTGACAGATGGTAGAGAGCGCCGAGGAGTTCGAGATGCTCCCGGCCGGTGAGAAAACGATCGATGGCCCGCTCTTGAGGCACATAACCGATCAGGCGCCGAACGACATCCGCCTCACGCACCGTGTCATGGCCCAAGACACTGACTGTGCCTGACGTTGGCGTCAGCAGCGTGATGATCGTCCGGAGTGTGGTGCTTTTCCCTGCCCCGTTCGGCCCCAGCAGACCGAAAATCTCGCCTGCATAGACCTCAAACGACAGATCGGAAACAGCCGTATGCTTATCATAGGTCTTCGTGAGGCGGGATACCTGGATCGCAATGGCGCGATCCATTAGCCCCAGCCCTTCGAGCCAGACTGATCGTGCATCATGAATTCGATGAGATCGCTGAGACGGCGGGCTTGCTGGTGGAGGCTGTCGGCCTCCAGCAGAAACTGCTTTTCCAAGGGCGTACACTCCAAGTAGGTGGACAGGGTATTGACGAAAATCTCATCGCTGACTTCTTCCCGAAAAAACTCCTGCCAGGTGGGCGCGTCGTCGCGGGACCGGAGATAGGATTCCAGGGTGGTAAACAGGCGCCGGCGAACGGCGGGATCCAGCGACGTCTCAGCGCCCCGAGCCTTTACAATAATCGTAGCTTCACGATAAGGATGATCGTGCCACTCGCGTTCGATTTCAAACCGTTCTATCCCCTGCAACAGGATGTTGGAGCGGCCATCGGCCAGCAGCTGCACACTCGCCAATCGACCGACACAGCCCATCGGGAACACGGGCGGATGACCATAATAGTCCGTTTCCCACCCATCCTTCAGCAACGCCATGCCGATGCACTGCCCGCTCTTCGCCGCATCCGAAACCATCCTGCGGTAGCGCGGTTCGAAGATATGCAGGGGGAGATAGGTCTTGGGGAACAGTACGATATTCGGGAGCGGGAACACCGGAATACGGCCTGGAATGGAAAACGGCGTCGTGCTCTGAGGCTGGTCGCGCCCCGGCTGCTCTCTCTCATGATCGGTCTGCATAGGTCACGATAGCTGATGGCCGACAAAGTTGTCAACGGCGCGAGCGAGGCGTCGCTCAATCATCGAGTCGATAAAAACCCTTGTCAATACTGGAGATTTGTGCCGTCCATCTAAGCATGATATAAGCGCACGCGACAATTTCCCACTTCACGGACAGTCCATTAGTCATGCATAAATTGGCGCGGAGCCTTCGGCACATTTTAATCCTTGCGAGTAGCCTGTTGACCGTTGTTCCTGGGCTTGCAGCCGATACGGCACAGGAATTCCAGATCGCCACGGAAGGCTATCACTATGCCTTTCCGCGCGATCACGGGTCGCACGAAGAGTTTCGCACAGAATGGTGGTACTACACCGGCCAGGTCGCAACGAAGGACGGCCGGCCGTTCGGCTATGAGCTCACCTTCTTCCGCCGTGGCATGCCGCGCGAACAGACGAAAACCCTCCCGTCGAAGTGGGCCGTCTCGCACCTGTATCTAGCCCATTTCGCCATCAGCGATCTCAGTAAAGGCCGGTTTCACTATACGGATAGAATGAGCCGAGCCGCGCTGGGCAAGGCCGGTGCGGCGCAAGATCGGCTCCACGCCTGGATCGATCGGTGGCGCGCCGAATCGCCGTCGGCCGCTCCCGACACCCAGATCCTCGAGGCCGCAGAGGGTGACCTCGCCATCCGACTCACGGTCTCATCGAAAAAACATCCGGTCGTGCATGGCACCAACGGGATCAGCCGCAAAGGTCCGCTCATCGGGCAAGCCTCCCACTACTATTCATTCACCAGACTAGCCACAACCGGCACCCTCACGGTCGGGGGTGAATCGTTCGAGGTGACCGGCACCAGTTGGATGGACCATGAATTTGGGTCTGCCGATCTCGACAAGGATCTCGTCGGATGGGACTGGTTCTGTCTGCAGCTCGATGACCAAAGAGAACTCATGCTCTATCGACTTCGACGGGCAGACGGCTCGGCCGATCCCGCCTCAAGCGGCACGTTGATCGACCGCGACGGACAGGGGCACCATTTATTGCTCGGAGACTTCTCACTCGAACCAACCAGTTATTGGACCAGCCCTTCAAGTAAGGCTCGCTATCCACAACGTTGGCGTCTGACCATTCCCTCACAGCATCTCTCACTCGAACTCATTCCCCGCATGGCTGATCAAGAACTCTCCCCTAAACGCAGTACACAAGTCACCTATTGGGAAGGCGCCGTCGAGACAACCGGCACAGCAGATGGAAAACCGATCCGAGGACAGGGCTATATGGAACTGACCGGCTATGCCGAACGGATCATGCAGAAACTCTAGCTGGTCTATTTGGTCTGTTCGGTCTATCTGGTCTATCTCGTTGAACGAACCAGGAAACCAGATAGACCAGACAGACAAGATAGACTAGATAGACCCATGAACAGCGATGAGGTCAAAGACGTACGCGAGGTGGTGGAGGCGATCTACCAAACTGAGTCGCGCCAGGTGCTCGCAACCTTGATCCGTCTCCTCGGCGACTTTGAAACTGCCGAAGAGGCGCTACATGAAGCCTTTGCTGTCGCGGTCGAGCAATGGGCGCGCAATGGCGTGCCGGCCAATCCAAGAGCTTGGCTCGTCTCGACCGGACGTTTCAAAGCCATCGACGGCATACGACGGCGCACTCGGCAGAATGCGTCACTCGACGAACTGGCACAACAACTGGAATCTTCCACCGCCAGCATCGATGAGGAACAGCAGAAGGACGAGCACCTCGATGACGACCGGCTGCGATTAATCTTTACGTGCTGTCATCCCGCCATAGCACCGGAAGCGCAAGTGGCAATGACACTGCGCGAGCTCTGCGGGCTCACAACCGAGGAGATCGCGCGCGCGTTCTTTACGAAACCGGCCACGATCGCGCAGCGGATCGTACGGGCGAAAACAAAGATCCGCGAGGCCCGCATCCCCTATGAAGTGCCGTCGGAGAAAGAGCTGCCGGATCGATTGGAGGCCGTCCTTCGAGTCATCTACCTGGTATTCAACGAAGGGTACTCAGCCTCTTCTGGAGACTCGCTCACACGGCACGATCTTTCCGGTGAGGCCATCCGCCTGGGAAGGGTGTTGATCGAGTTGCTCCCGGAGGTCGAAGCGACGGGACTTCTGGCCCTGATGTTGTTGCAAGACTCACGACGTGCCGCGCGCACAACGCCAACCGGTGATTTGATTCTCTTGGAGGATCAGGATCGAACGCTGTGGAATCGAGACCAGATTGCAGAAGGAGTCGTACTCGTACAGAGCGCCTTGTCGATGGGACAGGTGGGCTCCTACACAATCCAAGCCGCAATCGCCGCAGTGCATGCCCAGGCTCCGAGCGCTACAGCCACGGATTGGGGCCACATCGTCGCGCTCTACGATCTGCTGCTGCAAACGAATCCCTCGCCAGTGGTCGAACTGAACCGTGCAGTCGCAGTGGCGATGCGTGACGGTCCCGAAACCGGACTCGACCTCATCCATGCGATCCTCGCACGAGGCGATCTGAAAACATATCATTTGGCCCATGCCGCTCGCGCGGATCTCTGCCGCCGGTTGGGACGAACAGCGGAAGCTCGCATCTCCTATGAACGGGCTCTGAGCCTCACGCAGCAAGAACCGGAACGACGATTTCTTGAACGACGATTGAGCGAGCTGCCGAAGTGACGCGGCAGGCCTGCCACAGTCAAGTTTGTCTCAACGGCGTATCCGCGGTTGCGTTAGAAGTCTTTGTGAATAGCACGGCCTGGTTGGGCGACAACATTTTCACTCAATGGTCCCTCCAAGCTCGCTCGCTCTCTCTTCAGGGATGGCGGCTGATCGCCCTTCCACTGCGTGCGTTAGCCCATCCTTCAATTCACTTTCAGGGTATCCTGGTCGATCCTCTATTGCGCGCGTCGAACGATATAAATGCTCCCTCCAAGCTCGCTCGTTATCTCTTTAGGGATGGGGGCTGATTGATCTTCCACTGCGCGCGTCCAACGAGGGCCTTCGGAGGCCGCGCGTTGCGCGAGCACAGAAGATCATCAGGCTCCATCCCCTTCACCCCTTACAACCGCTCATACTCCTCCCGCACCAACTGCGGGTCATACGTGCGTTCCAGCCTGCGAACAATGAAGTGGCCCCGCGCCATCTCCTGGAAATGGTCGATGAATAGGACGTTGACGACGACGCCTCCGGCGGCGCCGATCACTGGTACGGCTTGCGCAGCAACCTTCTCAGAAACGTTCACGCCGAAGCGCGTAGCCAGTTGTGCGATGAGCCTGACGATGGCCGGTGCGCCCTCCTCCACCAGACCTCTCTGGGCGATATACCCCGCAGCCTCCGAAACCGACTTCGCTAGAGCGGCGCGCATCAGGAAGTAGGCGGATTCGCTCGCGTCGTCAATCTTACTGGGCCCACCAAGTGCAAAGACCTCAAGGCATGCCAGTTTTGCGTCCGGTGTTCGGAGGCGCTCCCCCTCGCTTCGTGCAATATCCGCAATGGAACGCAGCATGATCGTGGTGGATAGGGGCAGTTCGAATGGGAGCCCGAGCAATCCAAGGGCACCTCCCCCAGCACCGGTCGCTACCACCGCAAGCTTGTGGAGGAACTCCCAAGAGTTCGCCTGCGGTTTGTCGTCGATCGTCAGCAGCGCAGCCTGTAGCGCCGTCTCCAGCGACTTCCTTGTCGCCTCGTTGACGACCTGTGCCCATTTCCCCGGAAGCAGCTGTAGCGCCTTCTCGATCGGCATGCCGATCAATCCCGTGATCTTCGCTGCAAGACCAGGGTTTTCAAGGAGAGCCTTCGCATACCGCAGCGCCCCTTGATCTTCGTCCGATAGTGTCACGCGCCCCTCCTTCTCCCAGAAATATCACTTGCTTACATGAACTTGTCAATCGCTCAAACTCGGACATGGAACCCGCTGTCGATTTTGGCCTGCTCCAACGACTATCTTATGTCAACAAGACTACTCGACAAATAGGAGGATGCCATGGCGAAACGTGCTCAGAAGCGGTCGGTGAAACAATCCAAGATGTCGGCGAGTATCGTCTGGTTCGACGTCCCCGCCGACGATCTAGGACGGGCGAAGACGTTTTATCGGTCATTGTTTGGCTGGAAATTTGCAAAGCTGTCAGCAGCCGTTGCCGATTACTGGCATATCGACACAGGTGGAAAGGACGCCTCGCCGGACGGCGGGCTCCTGCCCCGTATGCATCCTGGGCACTCCATCACGATTTACGTGGCCGTTCCATCGGTTGACAAGGCCGTGATGAAGGTCCAGAAACTCGGCGGAACGGTCTGCAAACCGAAGACTGCTGTGCCGCACATGGGCTACTTCGCGATCTGCGAGGATACGGAGCACAATACATTTGCGCTGTGGGAGATGAACGAGCGGGCTGCGTAGCGAAGACGAATCGGACAGATCGCTAAAAGGGAGCACCGTATGAAATACCTTTGCTTGGTTTATGTTGAAGAAATGACACTTCACGCGATGCCGCAGAACGAGCGGATCACGCTTTCCAACGAATCAATGGCATACTGCGATGATCTGCAGAAGCAAGGCCAGCTCCTTGCCGCCTCACCACTTCACCCGGTGGAAACCGCCACGACCGTGCGAGTCCGCGATGGCAAGACGACTACGACCGATGGCCCGTTCGCCGAAACGAAGGAACAGCTGGGCGGCTACCTGCTCATTGATGTGAGAGACCTCAACGACGCCGTACGGATCGCGTCAAAATTTCCCGCGGCCCAGTACGGGAGCATCGAGGTTCGGCCGCTCAAAGAGGGCGGTTGTGCGTGAGCCGCAACCCATCTCGATCATACCGGGAGTCACGCGATGAAATTCATGTTGATCGTACATCACGACGAAGAGGCCTTCCAGAAAATCGAAAAGAAAAAGCGTCAGCCGATGCTCGCCGAATCCATCGAGCTGACTCGCCAGTTGCATGCCACGGGACAATACGTTCATGCGTCGCCGCTGCAACCAGCGGAGACGGCAGTTATGGTGCGAGTGCGTGAAGGCAAGCCGCTCGTGACCGACGGCCCCTTTATCGAAACCCGTGAGCAGATTACCGGCTACTTCCTGATCAACGCGCGGAATTTGAATGAGGCGGTCAGCATCGCAGGCCGCGTGCCTGGCGCACACATCGGCACCGTCGAGGTCCGGCCACTGATCGAGATTTCCGGACTACCTGATGAGAAGGACAAGGCTAAGGCTTAGCCTCAACCTTCTAGCATCAGAAAGGAATCAAAGATGAGTCACGTACGGCTACTGGTTGGAACCAAAAAGGGCGCGTTCATTTTGACATCGGACGGCAAGCGGAAGAACTGGACCGTGAATGGTCCCCACTTCGGCGGATGGGAGCTCTATCATCTCAAGGGATCGCCCATCGATCCGGATCGGATCTATGCCTCGCAAACCAACAGTTGGTTCGGCCAAGTGATTCAGCGCTCAGACGACGGCGGGAAAACATGGAACCCTCCGGGAACCAAACCTGAAGACTTGATGGGTCCTGACGGCATGCCGAAGGGCGAAAGCAACATGTTTCTATACGATGCCTCGACGGAAACAGGCCGGCCGCTCACGACGCACCAACATTACGACGGTTCGCAACGGCCTTGGGAATTCAAGCGGGTCTGGCCCTTGAACCGTCGATGACTGATCCCGAAACGGTGTATGCCGGTGTGGAGGATGCGGCATTGTTCAAATCGACGGACGGGGGAAAAACATGGAAGGAACTGGCGGGACTGCGCAGCGCCAAGGGCCAGCTCTGGCAGCCTGGCGCCGGCGGCATGTGCCTGCACACGATTGTGCTGGACAAGAACAACCCGAATCGCATCTTCGTGGCCATTTCAGCCGGCGGCGCCTTTCGGAGCGACGATGCCGGCAAGACCTGGAAGCCGACCAACAAAGGGTTGCTCTCGAAGTATGAGCTGCCCGATCCGGATGCCGAAGTCGGTCATTGCGTGCACTGTATTACGATGCATCCCTCCCGTCCGAACGTCCTCTTCATGCAGAAACATTGGGACGTATTGCGCAGCGACAACGGCGGAGATTCGTGGCAGGAGATCAGCGGCAATCTGCCGAGCGATTTTGGATTTCCAATCGCCGTGCATGCCCATGAACCGAACACGGTCTATGTGGTTCCCATCAAGAGTGACTCCGAGCATTATCCGCCGGACGGAAAACTGCGCGTCTACCGCAGTCGGGCCGGTGGGAACGAATGGGAGCCATTGACGAAGGGGCTGCCGCAGCGGGACTGCTACGTCAATATCCTGCGCGATGCGATGGCTGTCGATCAGCTCGATCCCTGCGGCATCTATTTCGGCACGACCGGAGGGCAAGTCTATGCTTCGACCGACGCTGAGGACAACTGGATGCCCATCGTTCGAGATCTCCCAGCAGTATTGTCGGTGGAAGTGCAGACACTGTGAGGACTGAAAGAGCATATGGCTTATAGCGAATGGCTGGTGGCACGAACGAATTCTGACTCGATCCCTTTCTTAGCTTGTGCCATACGCCATACGCCATCAGGTCCCCTGAGTGAATAATGGTACGTGTGATTCTGCCACAACATTTGCGAACCCTGGCGCGGGTCGGTGGAGAAGTGATGTTGGACGTCACTGGTCCGGTGACACAGCGTGCGGTGCTCGACGCGCTGGAAGCGCGCTATCCGATGTTGCGCGGGACAATCCGCGACCACGTGACGCTCAAGCGGCGGCCGTTCGTGCGGTTCTTTGCCTGGGAACAAGATCTGTCTCACGAATCGCCGGACACCCCGCTACCCGATCCGGTTGCAACGGGGGCTGAGCCTTTTCTCATCGTGGGGGCCATGGCGGGAGGCTAGGTACCCATGTCGATTTCGAGCCGTCTCGTTCGACTAAGAGTTAGAACCTAGCTTCATCTGGTCAAGGCCACCCGGAAAGCCTGATTCATCACCATCTAACTCAAGGAGTCACTCCCATGCGATTCATGGTCATCGTCAAAGCTACCAACGACTCGGTAGCGGGCGTGATGCCGAGTCAGCAACTAATGACTGAAATGGGAAAGTTCAACGAAGAGTTGGTGAAGGCTGGCGTGACGCTTGCGGGCGAAGGGCTTCACCCCAGCTCGAAGGGCGCGCGTGTCAGATTTTCGGGGAGCAAGCGCACCGTGATCGACGGACCCTTCGCCGAAACGAAGGAACTGGTCGCGGGCTACTGGCTATGGCAGGTGAAATCGAAAGAAGAGGCGGTCGAATGGGTGAAACGCTGCCCCAATCCCATGCCCGGCGAGGAATCCGAGATCGAGATCCGACAGATCTTTGAAGCGGAGGACTTCGGCGCTGAGTTCACACCAGAACTCAGGGAGCAAGAGGACCGCCTGCGTGCACAGATCGGCAAAAAGAAGTAGGCACGGCGGCGGGAAAATGAGGGGCATCCTACTTTACCGATCGCCCCATCCATGCTCCGTAGATCGTATAGCGGTTGTATGATCGCCAACTAAGGCTGAAGACACACCCACACAGAAAGGTTCACCTGCGAGATGTTGCCCTAGCAGTATGCTGAAAAAGTCCGCCAGCGGCGTTCTCGCGTCACTCAGAGGCTCTCGGATATCGGAATTCCTTGAGGGGATTTGCCGTTCGCCAAGATCAATTCTCAGGGCGAACGGCTCACACGGAGTGTTGTGCGTACCTCCTCGCCTCTTCGCTCGCTGCGGCCTTGCCTGCAGAACGGCGCGTCTTGGTGCGCCGGGGTTGGGCGGGTTGAGAAGTCTGGCCTTTTTGAGCATCCTGAGGTTATTCTGGCTTCAGCGCCGTACGGGAAATTCCAACCATATTTTCGGCATCAACCGAGTTTTTCCGCAGTCTGCTAGTCGACGCCGAGGCACAGGCTTCTTGATCTTGGGGCAATTGCAAGAACATAGTTTTGTTGGAGCAACCATGGACAGACCACAATCACATACAAGGAGGTCTTTATGCGGTTCACCTTCGTTCCCCTCACCTGTCTCGTGCTCTTCATCGTCGTGTCTCCCGTCATGGCCAAGGACAAGAAGCAGGCAAAACAGATGGACCCGCAGGCAATGATGGAGATGTACCAGAAGCTGGCTACCCCCGGTGAGCCGCACAAGCAACTAGCCAGCCTGGCTGGCCGCTGGACCACCAAGACCAAGGAATGGATGGAACCAGGCAAGCCCCCCACAGAAGCAGCCGGCTCTGCGGAAATGAAAATGTTGCTGGACGGACGCTTTCTCCAGCAGGACTTCACCGGCGAGATGATGGAGCAGCCTTACACCGGAATGGGGATCACCGGATACGACAACCTGCGCAAGAAGTATGTGTCGATCTGGCTCGATACCATGAGCACCGGTCCGTTCATGATGGAAGGTACGGCGAACGTGGACGGCAAGACCATCACCTTGAAGGGACAGCATGCTGAGCCGGGGGGAGGGCACATGACGCATCGCGCGATATGGAAAATTGTGGACAACAATACTCAGACGTTCGACATGTACGGGACTCACCAAGGCGGCAAGGAAATGAAGGAGATGGAGATCACCTATACCCGGAAGCCATAGAGAAAAGGTAAGCTGCGCGCGGAGGAGTCTTGGATTCGTCCACGCGCGGCAGTCTCCTGCAGCCTCACCTGCTCGAAAGACGATCGCTCCGTTTCCCTCGCCGTGCCGTGCAACTTAGCCTCGCTCACGCACGCTAAGCCTAAATCAGGCTCTTTTCTCACCCCAGTAGCATTAGCCCGCATGATCATGACGGTTCGTCGCGAATCGCTGAGCCGCGTCGCGAGAGTGGCTTGCGGAGGCCTGATGACCTTATTCGGTTTTGACATACACCCAGCGAAATACTCCGGAAGTTCTTGTAACCATAGAATATCCCTCCCCCATCGGTTAGGCCGATTTGCTCCCCGTTCCTCCTCGTCAGCATCGCCTCGGATTGACCCTTTCCAAGGGACGGTATTCCGTCCTTTTGCTGCACAGCGGATTCAGCGAAGCCTGCTATAGTTTTCAAGGGGTTTACTGCACCGTTTTATCGCACAGCGATGACTCCACGAAAGACACAATATTCTGGCACTCGTCGTTTAAAGAGGGAGGACGGAGATGAAAATCAACAGCTACCGGTCATTGGTCGCGATCCTGGGGTTGTGGAGCCTGCTGGGTGCCGGGTGCGTTTCGACCCATGAAATCAAACTCAAACTGAGCGAAGCGTATCCTTCGCCTACGCAAGCGACCGCACATCACCCAGGCATTATTCTCTCCAAGGTCGAAGATACGGCGCAGTCTCCCGATCACAAGGGCAACTCCACCTATCTTGGAGAAGGTCTGGCCAGGTTTGGTTTGTTGTACCTATTCCTTGTAATGGAAAATGACTACAACCACTACCTTGCCGACACAACGCGCGCAGACCTCATCCGGAATGTAGGGTTGTCCAAACTCCGTGGACCAGGCCTCTCTGTCGCCTTCAGACCGGACCTCTCTGTGCAGCAAATGAGCACGCTCTCTCCGACCCAATTGATCGTCAAGGCCAAGATCCAATCGATCGAGGTCACCAACACAACATCGACCCTGCCGCTCATCGTAGTCTGGGTTACAAAATACGACTCTCTGACAGCCAACGTGACGCTGGAGTGCCAAGTTCTCCGGGCAGGCAATCCGAAACCGATTTGGGAGGGTACTGTCCATGGGAAATCTGAGGAAACTGACGAGATCAAGGAACAATACCCTGAACGGGAAGATCGGCAACGGGTGGTCGTCGGTCAGGCTCTGGAACAGGCGTGGGACAGTATTCTTCAGCAATCCCGCATCAAAGAGGTCAGTCTTCGCCTGAGGAACGATGCCTTTGCCGAAGCGCTCAAGAATGCCGAGCACGCTGAGGCAGGGACTGATAAATCAATGGCACTGACCGGCTACGCAAAAGCGTACAACGTAGCTGATACCGACGATCAAGCCTTGTCGGTAATCAAAGCGCTCGCCCGGCTACACCGCACGTCTCAGGACAAAATGGCGCTCCCGGAGGAGGCGCGCAAGTTCGGAGTACAAGCCACCAGCCTCGTGGAGAAGAAGCGTTACGACGAGGCGATCGACATGTCCGGCCAGGCATTGGATGTTGCGCCCTGGTGGGCCGAAGGCCATTTCAATCGGGCGCTCATGCTGGCGGATCAGAATCGTTTTCACGAAGCAATTGCGGCGATGAGGAACTTCGTTCTCCTTGCGCCAAACAGCACCGACGCCCGAGCGGCACAGGACAAGCTGTATGAATGGGAGCTGGAAGCACCGTCGCAACCCGCCTCACCCAACGGAAATCCGCCAGTCCAAACGCCGAGCCCACAACCACAGTCAGCGTTCTCCGGTTCCATGATGAGGGCAGTGAAGTAGGGAGTGCTCGGACCGCCCCCGACGCCCGCGCCGCGCAGGACAAGATCTACGAGTGGGAACTGAGGCCAAAGTAGGGAGTCGTCATACAGGAGGACACGATGCGCAACTGGTGGCTGAAATCTCAGGTGGTGACGGCAGTAGGAATGTTCCTGCTCACCCTCGTCGGCTGTGCGCCGATAGTACCGACCTCTAATAACCCTAAAGTTATAGAGGCTAAACGCCTAAGCAATCAAGGAAATCTTGATGCGGCCCTTACAGCGTTGGACCAAGCAATTCTGGAAGATCCTCGAGATCCTGTCGCGTGGAGTAACCGTGGGACCACTTATTTTCAACAGGGTTTGTATGACAAGGCCATCGAAGATTACTCAAAGGCAATCGCCATTGACGAAGCAGGGATTTACTATGCCAATCGGGGATCGGCCAAGCGGAATAAAGGGCTATATGACCTGGCGATCTCGGACTTCAAAAAGGCGATCGAATTGGGCTACAAAGATGCCGATGCGCCCTACGGCATTGGAGCTTCGCATTACTCCATGGGACGTTATGCCGAGACCGTGGACGCGTTCAATGACGCAATCAGGCAAGACCCGAATAAACCCAATTACTATAGTTTCCGAGGCGTCGCGCTGGCGCACCTCAAACGCTATCAGGAAGCAATCGTTGACCTCGATCGGTATCTCTCCTCAACACCCGGCGACTCATTCAATCTCTGGTGGCAAGGCGAGGCCTTCGTGAAGACAGGGCAAGCGGATCGCGCGCGCACGAATGTACGGAAACTCATCGAATTAGAACCGAGGCTGGCCGTCAACTTCGGCGGCGACCGGGCCTTGGACCTGTACGATCTGGAGAAACGCCAAACGATAGCCAAGCAGGCACTGACAACAGCCCAGGAGGCGGCATCGCACAGCCAGTGGCCGGAGGCCTTTCAGCAATATGAACGGGCACGCACCTGGGTTACTGGCTTGACAGAGCAGGGCCGAACCGATGGAGCCACGATTGATGAAGGCCTTCGGCGCACCTATGCCAAGTTGCCCACCAAGCCGGACTTGCCGGAAGCAGCGCGGCGCTTTGGCGTGCAGGCCGTCAGCATGGCCGGGCAGAAAAAATATGAGGAAGCGGTCGCCCTGTACCAGAAGGCGTTTGGAGTCGCCCCCTGGTGGCCAGAAGGGCACTTCAATAGCGCTCTATTGCTGGCGGACCAGCAGCGCTTTGCGGAAGCCATCACGAAGATGAATGGCTTTCTGGAGTTAACGCCGAATTCGCCCGACGCCCGTGCCGCGCAGGACAAGATCTATGAATGGGAGCTGAAGGCGAAATAGAGGAAACGATGAGGAAGAATAAAATGAAAGACCATTCGATTTCTTTACCCGGCGTACTCCTTATTATGCTTACCGGCATGGCGATGCCGGGGTGCGTAGAAATAATGGACCCATCGAAACATATGGCCGACTCGATGAACTACGTCCGCCAACATAAGGGCGAAGGCACGCGCCGTGCCCTGCTGGGCACCGAAGCGGAACTGATGGACACTGTAGTGAAGGCCCTTGAGAAGGAATACACCATCGTTCGGGAGCCTCATGCAGTGCTAGCCAAGTCGACGCAAGGCAACGTCTCTTATGCTTTCTATTTCTACCCATCGCAGACGAACGGTCAGACCGAGGTCGAAGTCCTTATTGCTAGCAACTGGCTCGATGCCGCTTCGCTACTGGCATTTCAGAAGAGCGCTGTCCCAGACTTCCTTCCTTTAGTCTACCTCAATACGAAACTCCTGGAAGAAGGCTACGACCCGAATGTCAAGGAGGGGAGCTTGCTCGCATTAAGTACTGCGGCAATGCATGATTATCGGGGGACCGCAATAAAATTGATCCATAAAGGCGCGAATGTGGATGCAGCGATAACTGAACTAAAAGAACGTGCTTCGATGAATTTACACTTCTTAGACCGTCCAGCCAACAAAAGCACATACGATAAGGCCACTTTGGGCGTTGAGTTGCTGACGAGACTGACAAAAACCGCTAAGCGAAGTGGAACCGAAAAAGAAAACGAGGCCCGTTTTCAGGAGGCGTTGCGCGCCTACCGGACGGCGGCAGTGAAACCGCAGCTATCGGAAGCTGCCAGGCAATTCATGGTGCAGGCCGAGGGTGCCGTCCGCGACAAGGACTACCCGGAAGCGGTCGATCTCTACGAGCAGGCGCTGGCGCTGGCCCCCTGGTGGCCGGAGGGGTACTTCAACCTCGCGCTGGTGCTCGCCGAAACCGACGATCCCGACCGCGCGATCATCGAGATGAAACGCTACCTCGCGCTCGTGCCCACTGCATCCGACGCTCGCGCCGCACAGGACAAAATCTATGACTGGCAACGCAAGACGGCCAAACTAAAGTGAGACGCCAGGGGTGACACGGGCAAGATTGATGAATAGAACTGAAGGCAAAGAAGGAGGGGGCCATGCATCCTAGAATTCGCACCTCGGTGGGAATCGGTGTTTCATTCTGGTTGCTCGCTAGCGTCCCATTCTCCGCGTTTGCCGGTGAGCCTGCCTGGTGGACGAATCAAAAAGCGCGCTGCGGTTTGTCTCCCAGCCAAGCCTATAATTCCTGGAACGGGCAATGCAGCAGCTCATCGGGCGGCGGTTTTTCCGGCGGTGGATCGAGTTCGAACCAGGAGATACTCGGCCTGGCCTTCGCCTTGGGGACCGCATTCGGAGAGTCGCTCAGGGAACAAGAAGCCAACCGGGCTCAAGCGCGCCAGCAAGAGATGGAACGGGCGGCGGAAGCGATGGCGCTCTTTCAAGCCGCAGAACAGGTACGTTTGAAGGAATTGGAAGCGCGGCATCAGAAGTTGCTGGGCAGTTTGAAGGGTGGACTCGGCCACACGGAATTGGGGCTGAAACGATATGGGTCCGGGACGCTGGAACTGAAGACCGGGAGCAAGCTGTTCGGAGAGGCGAACGCGACTGGCCCATTTGAGTATGGAAAGGAAACTGCTGGCCTGACACTCAAGATGCCGGAGGCGCCGCCGACCCCGGCGGGTACGCTTGTGGGTGTGGTCACCATGGACAAGGCCTGGCAAGACTACTATCAGGCGGCTGACAAGGCGGCCGAAGCTGACGTGCGCCTCAAGCAACTGGAAGACGAGAAAAAACTGGCTGAGCGAATCAAGAAAGAAGCGGAAAAGAAATATCAGGAGCAACAGCAGCAGGCGGCATCGATCCCGAAGGATCAACCGGCGAAACAGGAGGAAGACGACAAGCTGGCTGAAGCGGAGAAGCTCCTGAATCAAGCGACCGACTTGGATAATAAGGCGACCCAGGATCTGGACAAAGCACAGCAGGATGTCAAGCAGGCCAAGCTCGACCTCGACCGGACCGAGAAGGAGCGAACCAAGGCCGAGAAGAGTCTGGCTCAAGCTGAGCAGGGCCAAACCAAAAAATAGGAGCGCCCTCATGATTCCTCATCCTATTCGTCGCCGTTGGCCCCTTCTGGCTGTGCCAGTTCTCATCGGCATCCTGTGCGCCAGCGCAAGCTGGGCTGCGGAACCGACCCCGGCCACTGCGATGACCCCGCGCGCAAAGCTGGATCGGATGCTCCATTGTGATGAAGAGAAGAGAGCGGCGATCCTTCAGGAGCAACGCACCGTGCAGGAACACCTCCAAAAGGTGATCGGCTTTCGAGCAAGCCTGACCGACGCACCCAAATACCGCCCGGCAGTCGAGAAAACGGAGCAAGCCATAGCGAAAGATCGCGACGCGCTGATTAAAATTGAGGAACGGCTGGCACTCGTCAGTCGCAGAATTGCGCTCACCGCGCGGGCTATTCAGAATCTGCTGCCGGAACAGGGCGGGGACGCCCGTTCGCTGACCGACGATCTGAAACGCTCGGCCGCGACCAAGCTGGCCAATGCCACGCGATGCGGTCAGCCCGGCGATCCCACCTATATCACGGACCAGACGCGTCTCGCCCTTTTAGCCACCGACGATGACGTGTGCAGCCGTCAGATCGATGACCTGTGGGCGAAGCAATACGGTTATGTTCAGAACCCGGCGCTGGACGCTCGGTTAAAGGGAATCCTGGCGCATCTCCAAGTGCGGTCCCGCCGGAACGATCTGCCGCTCGCCGTCCGGATCATTCGAGGCTGCCCCGGCGGGGGCGCCGCTGCAAGCGCCACGACGATCTATTTCGAACAGTGCTATCTGGACAAGCGGCCTTCGGATGATGAGCTCATGTTCGTGGCAGCGCACGAACTCGCGCATGCCCAACTCGGTCACTCCAATCAGTACCAGATTCAGGAAAAAGTGGAGCGGAAGCTCAGCCCGGTTGATCTGGATCAACTAGTACCCCAGGATCTGCGGGTCGCAAACGCTACGGCGATACCGGACAAAGTTGGGGAGGCGTGGATGTCGACATTCAAAAAGGAGCATGAAGAGGAAGCGGATCTATTGGGGGCGCAAATGGCGCTAGCCTCGGGGGCCTCTCCCCTTGGCATTCGCGAGGCCTTCGCGCGAATGGCCAAGGAACGCGACGATGATGAACGGGCTCGGCTGGCTAGCATGAAGGAGAAACAACGAGCAATCGACCTGAAAAATACCGCACGCCTTCAACTGGACCGTCTCACCGCCACACATGCTGAGCCAGAGGAACGTCTGAAGGCCCTGGAAGACACACTTGGCGACAAGTTCTGGGAACGAAAAGACCTGATTTGCCCGTGATCTACCATGACAAATGACTGATTCAGCCTCATCTCGACAACACTCTCTTTACTGATACGCTGCGCGCGCTCCACCAGCGAGTCCGTGAAGATCAGACTTCAACCTTGACTCATCTCCAACTGCTGTGATTAGGTTTCTCGCCGATCTTCCCTCTACAAGCTGTCCATCATGACGATGCTTCAGATGATCCAGATCCCGCTACGATTACTCGCCTGCGCCCTTGCTCTATTCCTCTGCCTGTCCGGCATCGGCTGCCAGAAAGAGAGCGAGGCCATCGTTTCGATCGCGCTGCACCCAACCAATGCAAGCATCCTGTATGTGGCGACGAACGATGCGGTCTATAAGTCGCGCGACGAAGGCCGGTTGTGGGAACGGTTCCCGAGTTTCAGCGCCAGACGGGTCACGACGCTCGCGATCGATCCTGAGTTCCCGGCTACGATCTACGCCGGCACCATGGCCGATGCCGTCTACAAAAGCCCGGATGGCGGGCAACATTGGCTTCCCCACAATGTTGGACTCAAGGAACACGTCTCCTTTATCAATCAATTCGTCTTTCACCCGACAGAACACGATCAGATCTACGCCGCCACGACCGTCGGTGCCTTTTATACCAAAGACGGAGGGCGCGAATGGGAAGAGCGTATGGCCGGGATGAAGGAAGTCCACATCGTCGTCTCCATCGCCATTCATCCACGGGATCCTCGGGTGCTCTATGCGGGAACAACGGGAGGGGTCTATCGGTCCGACAACGCGGCAACGGAATGGAAGAAAATCAATAATGGACTGATCCCCGAACAGGAGCTGATGGGGGGCATGTCGCTGGGGGTGAATGTGATTGTCTTCGACGTGGTCAACCCGGACATCGTCTATGCCGGAACCACGAAAGGCCTTTTCCGCACCGCGACTCGCGGAGAGCAATGGGAGCGAATCGGCCAATCGCTCCCTGATCTGTTTGTGAGCAGTATTCTCCTCGACCCGACCCAGCCGAAAACCCTCTATATCGGAGGGCCAGGGGGAGTCTGGAAAAGCCCCGACAGTGGGCAATCTTGGAGCCCTATCAACAACGGACTGGGCTCACTGAACATTCGTACCCTGGCGATGAGCCAGCGCGATCCGCGCCTCCTCTATGCCGGCACAAATGGCAGCGGCCTCTACCGCTCGACCGACGCCGGCGCAACCTGGACCGCCCTGCCGCTCAAGGCCGCGCCGCCGGGAGTAGGCTAAGGTTAAGGTCGAGGCTGAGCAAAAACTCGCCCTATTCCGGCTCAACCTTAGCCTCGACCTAAACCTTTCAGTAGCCGGTCTTTGGCGCCGCCTCACCACCATGCTTATATCGGCTGCTGTAGGCCAGCATCTGGTCCGACAAGGCCTTCCACTCCTCGGCCGTCATGAGATCCTTCATCCTGAAACGGAGCAAGAGAATCTTCGTCGCCGACTGCATCCGAAGATTATTCGCATCATCCAGAACCTTGGTAAACTCTTCCGGAGTTGCGGTGTAGTTTGCGCTCAACTCATACAGCCGACGGTGCCCCGCGCGCTCCTGCTCGCGGCTCGCCTTCAGTTCAGTAACGATCTCGCTCACGATTGATTTGACTTGCCCGGCTTTCTCCTGATCCTTGACGGTCCGATCGATCAAGACGGCCATGTCCTGCTGGCCTTTCAGCCAATAGGCCTCCCCCTTCCCTTCGCCACCCATCCCATGATGACGATGGGACGAACAACCGACCAAGGCGAGCACGATAACGAGTCCGAGAACATAACCCTGAAATCGCTTCATAAGAACCTCCTTTGAAATTGGTCTATCTGGTCTATTCGGTCTCTCAAGTCGATCTAGCTAGTCTAACCCAACCAGACAGACCTTTTCTCGCAACCTGCTAGACTGTTGTCATACTGAAGGTCTCTCCCGTATCATCCATTTCGGCCACCATGTATGAACCAACCCCTTCCCAAACCGATCCTACCTTGGCGCTTCGAGCGGAGTTCCGCCGTCATCTCGAAACGTTCTATGCCCAGCTCAAGCTGGCGCCGCCCTATGAGAGCGTCGAGAAGGCCCTTCGTGCCCTCACAACCTCGATCCACTCATTGCCGCCGGCGGAGCGAGAGAGTCTGGCCACCGATGCGGCAATGCGCTGGCAGCACTTTCGTCAGGCCTTTGAAGCGTCCGGGCTCAGCATGAAACATCGCGGTATCATCGCCGGCCTCGCCCGCAACCGGTCCAGCCTGAATCTCTCTGCTGAGTACGATCAGTTCCTGAGTCTATATCTCTCCTAACGGGATGCTGAAAAAGTCGCTCTTCTCACCCGCCCAACCCTGGCGCGCCGAGACGCGCCTTTCACCAGGCATCGTTCTCACCTCGAAAGCATCCTCAACGTAGTCCACACGGGAAAAGAGCTGTTCCAACAGCTCGGGGTTGGGCGGGTGTGAATGTTATGCCTCCGGTGCTTTCATCGGCTGCGGCCTTGCTGGACAGCCTTTTTGAGCACCCTGCTAATTCAGGACGGCAATCTTGTTCCTTCGATCACCTCCCGGAGTTCTTGATACACCATCATCAGCCGGGCATTCTCCAGCCGATAGGCAAAGACGACCGTAATGGCGCCGGACAGTATAAACACGGCCCCCAACCCGACGATGCCCAAGGCCAATACCGTTCCACCGGGCGATGCCATTTGTCCCTCGATGAACAGGGAAATCACGGCCCCCACCGTCCCCACTGCCACCACAGCAAACCAGACGGCGGTGACGATCGCCGAAGACCAGGGTGTGAGCTTCCGGCAGAGCACCGCAACCGCATCGCCCTCCGGAGACAGGGAAATCAGCCCCTTCAACGGCCACAAGGTTCGGAAGCCCATCGCGAACAGCCGGTATTTTTGGCGAATCACGATCTGGTTCACATCCCGGTAAAATCGAGCCACCCCATGCGGCAAGGCCAAGACGCCGCCGGCATCGAACCGTTCGGCTAGCTGCTGCATCGTCGTATGGGTGAATCGGTCGTACGTTCGGGCCACGCCGCATCCGTACCGACCGGCGTCCGGCGTGAGGCGCACGAAGTAGAGCCAGTCACCGAGGATGAGGCCGAGACACAATGCGCCGGCAAAAAACCCAGCGAAGATCATCCTTCTACCTATCCCATAGGGGACGGATGAATCAAGGGATGGGGCAGAGATAATTTGTTGACTCATTGCAGTGAGTTGGCTAGAGTACCTCCGCCGCACATTTTTAATTAAGTAACTGCGGCAGTCGGCCCATCCCTCGCTTGTCGAGAAGCGCAAGTCGCCCTTAATGTGGAGTCGGAGGTGATATGGAATTAGCGAAAATCGAACGTGTCTATACTGCTTACGCCAAAATCTACGATCGAATATTCGGAAAAGTGTTTCATGAAGGCCGTCAGTCGGTGATCCAGAATTTAAACGTCCAACCCAACGAAAAAATCCTTGAAGTGGGAGTCGGAACCGGCTTAGCCCTGCCGATGTATCCCCGCCATTGCCGGATCGTCGGTATCGATTTCTCAGAAGGCATGCTGGATCAGGCGAAGCAGAAAGCGGCGGAACACCGGATGGGCCATGTGGAGTTGCATCGGATGGATGCCGGAGCGATGGAGTTTCCTGATAGCAGTTTCGATACCGTCGTTGCGGCCTACGTCGTCACCGCCGTCCCCGACTACCGCCAGGTGGTCAGCGAAATGATCCGCGTCTGCCGGCCCGGCGGACGGATCATCATGCTGAATCACTTCGCCAACGACAATAAGGTCATCGCCGCCGTGGAGAAAGTGCTGTCCCCTATCACCAAACACTTAGGATGGAGAACGGACCTGGCGCTCCAAACTGTGCTGGACGGCACGCCGCTGCATGTCGCCAGGAAACAGCATGTGAACCCGTTGCGGCTCTGGGCATTGGTGGAATGTGTGAATGAGAAACACGTGAACGGCAAGACACACATCAACGGCGTGAAAAACGCAAACGGCGCCCCGGCCTACGCCCATATCGGCAGCAGCGCCCGTCTGTCGGAACAGGCCAGCGGACAAGCGCTGATCTAACTGGTTTGCTTGGTTGATCTGGTCTGTTTGGTTCGTTTAGTTCATTGAGTTGGTCTGATTCAACCAAACAAACGAGACAAACCAAATAACAACCTTGTTCCGCCGCGTCTTCACGACCTACACATCCGCCCCTCGTTGCTGCTCAAACGATTTCCAATTCTGCCATTCCTCGCCTGGGATGATCGTATTGCCCACGAGGCATTGGCCGGAAAACCGTTGCGCGATCAAGTCTGCCAGGATCGACAGCGCCTGACCTGTGCGGCGATCCTGCGCCCCACGCACCCGCAACACCACGCCGAACCCCGGTCCATCGAGCGGCCCGTACAACATACAGTGAACCCCTAGGGTATTCGCCGTGGCCTGCATCGACGCCGGAACCAGATCTCCTTCCCACTGAATAGAAGGGTGGCGCCCTGGTGATGGAGTAGTCGCCCGCCAGGTGCAGGGCATCCCAGCCACATCCAGTTCCGCCAAGAGCCATGTGATCGTCGGCCAATCCGGCGTCTCACTTTGAAAGGTCCATTGAGCCACCTGTTCCAGCGACAGGGGTTCGAGGCTCGGCGCGGCCACTTCCTCCAGCTGCGTGTCTTCGCACACCACATAGAGTTCACCTTGCGGATCGAACCAGAAGCGGAGCGTCCCGTCGTTCACCTCCACTTGGATAGTCCCCAGCGTCGAGCAATCTGCCCCTTCCTGTTCATACATCGAGAAATCCGTCACGCCGGTCATCGTGAGTTTTGCGACGCGAACCATCCGGTGAATACGATAGCGGATCACGACTGTGACCTGGGTTCCCGCCGGCACCTCGCGGCCCGAGGCCTCATCCAGCAAGCGCCGCTTCGACACCTGCACATCCGTCACGTACCCGCCGCGAAAACCGCCGGTATGGCTCAACAGCCAACGCACTTCTTCTTTCGATTTGATGGATTGCTTCATGAGGGGAATTGTAGCGCAGCGTGGAACAAAAGGGCTAGGAGCCTGCCTGAGGCCAAGAGCGTTCGAAACGTTTAAATACTACCTACGTCTAAACACTCATTGCTTCGTGCCGCGCATGTCTTGTCTGTGCCGCTCACGACTCGCGCAAGCCCGGCCCGCCCCTACTTTCGTAGGGACAGGCCCCTGCTTCTGAGGACTAGTAGCCCTACCGCGGGATATGAGAACTAATGCCACGCATGAAGAGGGATAAATACTGATGTTCCGCACACCACGAACGACAGCCGAGAGAACAGAGTCGAGTCACGAAAATATTGCAACCGGTCACATCTAGTCAGGAGGCGCCGCTATGAGTTCACGTCGCGATTTCATGAAATGGAGTCTTGTGACCGGAGGCGCCACGCTGGCGGGGCTGGGCTTGCTCCAGTCCGGAGCCATGGGTCAGGTGACCTGCCCGCCCCTGCCGCAGCAACCGCCGGGGGTAGATCCGATGCCCCTAGCTGAGGGGCTACCGCAGCCGAGTCCGGCGACGACACCCTGGGCCGTGCCTCTGCCGATTCCGCCCATTCTGCAATCGGTGCCGAGTCTGACTCCCCCGGTCAATCCGTCAGAGCACCAGCTCAATAAGGGATTCGGATTCGACCCAGGCCCGGCGAACGAACTCTATCATATGGACATCAGGCCGGGCATGCACAGCTTTCATCCCCAACTTCCCACCCAGGAGATCTGGGGCTATGAAGGGATCACCCCCGGTCCGACGATGATCGCGCGGTATGGGCATCCGAAGATCGTGCGGTTCACGAATAGTCTTCCGATCAACCACGTGGGCATCGGTGTGCCGGAGACCTCGACTCACAATCACAACGGACATCAAGAATCGTTCAGCGACGGGCACCCGACGACCTTCCTCATCTCGGGCCAATATCGCGACCATCACTATCCCATCGTCTTGGCGGGGGGCGACCCTCGCGAAGCCCTTGGCACCCTCTGGTACCACGACCATCGCGTGGACTTTACCTCCCAGAACGTCTATCGCGGCCTCGCCGGCTTCCATTTTTATTTTGACGATGTGGATTCCGGCAACGAACAGGATCCCAATCCTCAAGCCCTGCGGTTGCCGAGCGGCGCCTTCGACGTTCCGCTCATCTTTACGGACAAGGCCTTCGACAGTGCCGGCATGTTGTGGTTCGACCCCTTCAACTTCGATGGCTTCCTCGGCGACAAGTGGGTGGTCAACGGCGCGATTCAGCCCTACTTCAAGGTCGCCCGCCGGAAATATCGCTTCCGGATGCTGGACGGTGGCCCTTCGCGGTTCTATGAAGTCGCGCTGAGCAACAACGGGCCGATGACCCTCATCGCCACCGACGGCAATCTGTTGACCGGGCCGCTCGTGGTCAACCATGTCGGGTTGGGCGTGGCGAACCGGCGGGACGTCATTATCGACTTCTCCGACTATCCAATCGGCACCGAGATCGTCCTCGAGAATAGGCTCGAGCAGAAGGACGGCAGGAAACCTACGGGCAAGATTCTTCATCCCGGGTCGCCCCTCCTGAAATTCATCGTGGACCGGGACGCGGTCGGCGCCGAGCAGGACTTCAGCCGAGTGCCGCTGAGCCTCCGGCAGATGCCGGTGATGGACCTGGCCACGGCGCAGCATAACCAGAGGACATTCGAATTCAGCAGGAAAAACGGGGCCTGGGCCATCAACGATCGCTTCTTCGACGGCGAGATCCCCACCTTCACCATCAAGCAGGGCCAACCGGAAATCTGGACCCTCAAGAACGGCGGGGGGGGCTGGGCCCATCCCATCCACATCCACTTGGAAGAATTTCAGATTCTGCTCGATAACGGCGAAGTCCCAGGACCAGAAATGCAAGGACGGCACGATGTCGTCGTGCTGGAGCCGGGGGCCGAAGTAAAAATCTACATTCGCTTCCGAACCTTCTTGGGCAAATACGTCATGCACTGCCACAACACGCTCCATGAAGACCACGCGATGATGTTGCGGTTCGATGTGGTGCCCTAACCGGCAACAATGAGATCACGAGGTCATGCGATAACAGAGGAGTTGCTATGAAACGACGCGCGTTCCTAACCAGCATGGGGGTCTCTCTAGTCCAGACGGTGTTTGCGGCACGAGAAGGCCTGGCCAAGGAGAAGCCGAAGCTGACGAAGGCGGATGGGCCGAGCGCCACTCGCTTTCCCAACGTCACCCTCACCACCCACGAGGGAACGGAGGTGCGGTTTTATCAGGATCTCATCAAGGGCAAGATTGTGCTGATCAACTTCATGTACGCCACCTGCACGAACAGTTGTCCGACCTTTACCGCCAATCTGGTTCGCGTTCAACGGCTGTTCGGCAACCGCATCGGCCGCGACGTCTTCATGTACTCGATCTCCCTTGATCCCGAACACGACACACCGGAGGTCCTCAGCCAGTACGTCAAGAACTATAGCGTGCAGCCAGGCTGGACGTATTTAACCGGATCGACGGCGGACATCACAACGCTGCGGCGACGGCTAGGCCTTCGGGATCTCGACCCGGTCGTCGACGCAGACAAGAGCCAGCATATCGGCGTCGTGCTGTACGGCGATGAACGGTTCGACCGTTGGGCAGCCTGTCCAGCCCTATCGGAACCAAGGGAAATCGTCAAGTACGTCGGATTGGTGGACGGCTTACGGCCGGTGCCGGCATGAGCCAGGACCATCTCATCTCCACGCCAGTAGGCAAGCGTCATATGAGGAGCGCCATGAATAACTTTACAGCATTCCGACGTTCGAAAATCCTACTCTCCGTCTTGGCCGGCGTGGGCGCAATGGCAGGCGTGGCGGTGGCGCAGCAAGTCTGCCCGATTCTGCCGATCCCGGTGTTTCCGGTAGCGCCAGGCATGGGCAGCCTAGTAGGCGTCCCGGTTCCGCTGCCGCAACAACTCGATACGGTCATCAAAAATCGTCAGGCGGCGATCGCGCTGGGCAAGGCGTTCTTCTGGGACAAACAGGCGGGCAGCGACGGGCAGGCCTGCGCGAGCTGTCACTTCCATGCCGGCGCCGACAATCGGTCGAAGAACCAGCTGACCCCAGGGATGCGCGCCGTACCGCCCGACACAGTCTTTCATCCGACCAGGACAGGAGCCGGCGGGCCCAACTACCAGTTGAAAGCAGGCGATTTCCCCTTCCACGTCCTAGCCGACCCTCTGGACCGAAACTCCACAGTCCTGTTCCATACGAACGACGCTACTTCCTCGCAAGGAACCTTCGGGGGCGACTTCCTACAATTTGTCGGCCAGGGCAACGAGTCCTGCGCGCTCGACACGTCGAACATCTTTCAAGTCGGCGGGAAGCTGACCCGCAAAGTTCCAGCCCGCAATGCCCCGACCACCATCAACTCCATCTTCCAGTTCCGGTCGTTCTGGGACGGACGGGCGAACAACCATTTCAACGGGGTCAACCCCTTCGGCCGCCGGGATCCCAATGCGCGGATCCTGGTGAGGCAGACTGATGGTTCCGTCCTGCCGGAGGTGCTGGATTTAGAAAATGCGGCGCTGGCATCGCAAGCTGTTGGGCCCCTGCTCAACGACACCGAAGTGTCCTGTTCCAAGCGGACCTTCGAACTCGTCGCCCGTAAACTCTTCACATTGATCCCGACACCCCTGTTCCAACAGAAGGTAGAGCTAGACGACAGCGTGTTGGGATCCTATGCGAATCCGACCGGGACCGGATTCAAAGCCGGCGTCACTTATCCGTCGATGGTTCAGGCAGCCTTCCATGACAAATACTGGCTCGCCCCAGGCTTTGTCTCCGCCGACGGCTACACCCTGATGGAAGAGAATTTCTCCATGTTCTGGGGACTGGCGATCATGATGTATGAGTCCACTCTCGTGTCGGACAATACCCCGTTCGACGGATTCGTGGGCGTCGTGACACCAGGGCGACCCATCACCTCAAACCCCCTGGCCCCGCAGCTGTTTGAGCTCACGAACACCATAGTCCAACCGAACTTCGGAGCGCTGTCTCAGCAACAAGTCAACGGGATGATGCTGTTCGCGGGCAAGGGCAAATGCCTCGCCTGCCACAAGGGGCCTGATTTCACCGGCGCCGGCATTAATCTTCAGTTCACCCAAACGGTCAACCAGGAGAGTGTCATCGAGCGGATGGTCATGGGAGACAAGGGCGTCGCCATCTATGACAACGGGTTCTACAACATCGGTGTCACCCCGAGCAGCAATGACCTGGGTGTGGGCGGGAGCGATCCCTTCGGCAATCCTCTGTCCTTCGCGCGGCAGTTCAAGCAGATGATTGCGGGACAGACCGTGCCGGACCCCTTTATGGTCAATCCCTGCATGTTCGAGGCGCAACCCTGCGTGCCGGCGGACAGCCCACTGCAACGCGATGCGGTGGACGGCTCATTCAAAACGCCCGGCCTGCGGAACGTGGAGTTGACCGGCCCCTACATGCACAACGGCAGCATGGCTACGTTGGAGCAGGTTGTGGAATTCTACAATCGAGGCGGCAACCATCGTGGACCGCTCGACCACAGCAGCAGCACCAGCGGGTTCGACCACAGTCCCCAGTGGGGCAATAATTCGAGCAATTTGGATCCGGACATCCAACCCTTGGGACTCTCTGCGCAGGAGCAAGCAGATCTGGTGGTCTTTTTGAAGTCCCTGACCGATGAGCGGGTGCGGTGCGAGCAAGCACCCTTCGACCATCCGTCCTTGAATAATTTCAACGGGCACACCGCGGTCGACAGTAACAATGACGGAAAATTGGACGATCAAATGAGCCTGCTGCCCTCCGTCGGCGCAAAAGGCAGACTGGCAAAAGATCTCGCATGCCTCCAGCCCTTCAATACATCGACGACCCCGGCGGTCATCGGGTTCACCTTGCGCAATGCCACGACCGAGGCGCTCATTGGGCCTCTGACCAACGGGGCCCTCGTCAATCCCGTTGCCTGCAATAACTGCCAGTTCAACATCGTGGCCCTGGTCTCAGGGTCCGCCAGTAACGTCCGCATCTCGTTGAATGGGGCGACGGTTCGCGCAAATAACGAAAGCGCCATGCCCTATACGCTACCGGGCGATGCCGGCGTCGGCAATTACAATGGGATGATCTTGAACCAGGGGGTCCATACCCTCACGGCCACTCCCTATACCAGCGGCGGCGCCATTGCGGGAACGCCGATGACGATTACATTCACGGTAGGAAGCGTCATTCCACAGCCTGCGGCGCCGGTCATCACCTCGACACCGGGCCTCACGGCGACGGTAGGCATGCCTTACAGCTATCAAGCAATGGCCACGGATGTGAACGGCGGGCCGCTTGTCTATAGCTTGGACGCGCCGCTTCCAACCGGCATGACGATCAACCCGACCACGGGGCTGATCAGCTGGATTCCGGCGGCGGGCCAGGTGGGCGCCAATGCCGTGACCCTGCGGGTGACCGATCCGACGGCCTTATTTGCGACCCAGCCCTTTAGCGTCACAGTGGCGGCGGCGCCGACGTCGACAGGGCCGATGATCGTCGGGTTCATCCTCCGTAATGCCACGACCGACACCATGTTTGGATCGGGGACGTTGACCAACGGGACGAGCGTCAGCCGCTCGGCCTGTGGCGGCTGTACGTTCAACATGGAGGCCTTGATCGTGGGAACGGCTGGGACAGCCTTCAATAACATCCGCCTGGTGTTGACCGGGCCGGCAGGATTCACCGCTCACGCCAACAACGAGAGCTCCTTCCCCTTTACGAAGCCGGGCGACGGCGGCGTCGGCGTGTACAACGGGATGGCCTTGGCTGTCAATGGGACGTATAGCCTCACGGCAACGCCCCGCACCAGTACCGGCGCGACGATCGGGACGCCGTTGACCGTAACCTTCACGGTGACGCCATGATTCTTAGACTGTCGTACGACTCAGACGAACGAACTCAACATAAGAGAGGTGTCGCCATGCAACCACGTATCAGCTCGTGTCTCCTTTCAATCACGGCCGGCATGACGCTGGCGCTGTCCGGGCTCGTGGGTGCCCCCGGCTGGACCGGCGAGGCGCAGGCGGCGACCAATGGGTCGATCATCGGCGAGGTCGAAGCCATCACGGTCGTTGACCCCACCGACAAATGGTCGGCCGGGACCATCATCGTAGGCGGGCAGATCGTGACCATCCCGCGGAATCTCCTGATGGACCTGCCGGCCAATCGGCT
>CXWL01003211.1_pt1 | contig 36154 bp, 32 predicted proteins | sample 590931 | NCBI WGS metagenome assembly CXWL01 (sample SAMEA3498368, study PRJEB10139) | groundwater metagenome | biome: water well; material: biofilm material | place: Germany | collected 2015-04-27
TCGATCGAGCATCCCGTCGACCCGGCGCTGGCGATCATCCGGGTGAGCTACGAAGGCGGGTTCGTGCCGCAGGGGTATGCGTTCGTGAACCTCCCCACCCTGATCGTGGCCGGAGACGGGCGGTCGTTCATGCCAGGCGTGACAACCCTCGAGTTCCCCGGACCGCTGCTGGCCCCGATGAACGTGCGGGCGATAACCGAAGCGGGCGTCCAACGGCTGCTGAGCCTGGCCGACGACGCCGGCCTGCTCGCCCCTCCACCCGACTACACGTCCGAGGCCGACCAGTTGGTCGCCGACGCACCGAACACCGTCGTCACGATCTCGGCCGCCGGCGCCACCTTCAGCCACAGCGCCTACGCCCTCGGTCTGATGGGCGATGACGGGACCGGCGGCGACGACGAATCCACCCCGGCGCGGCGCACGCTCTTCGGCTTCGTCCACGCGCTCGAAGACCTCGCCGCCGTCGTCGGCGCCGAGAACCTCGGCGAGGAGGCAATCGACCGACCCACCGAGTTCCGCCTGCAGAGCTACGCGGTCACCGAGGGCGATCTGGCGAGCTTCGATCCAGCGCCGACGATCGTCGACTGGCCGGCCTCGACCGGGCTCGACCTTGCAGCAGCGGCGGAGTGTGCTCGAGTTTCGGCCGATGCCGCAGGCGCGATCTTCGCCGACGCCGATCAGAACACCGTCTTCCGCCAGGGCGACGCGCTGTATCGCCTCGCGGTAGCAGCCGTGCTCCCCGGCGACCGCCCCTGCTGACCCGCCCGCTGGCTGCACGATCTGGGCCGATCCTGTCTCGGCCGCCGAGACGAATTCGGCCCAGATCCTGAGGGGTCCGGGCTGCGACCGCCGATAGCGGTTTCGCTGCTACGGTGCGTCTCGGCGCGGCGGTTCGACAGCGGAGGAAATCGATGGCTCTCCCCACGAGGCACGCGCGGCACGATCGGCGAATCGGTCGGATCTTGGTGGGCGTGACCGTCCTGTTGGCGGCGGCACCGGCCAGCACGTCGGCAGGCACGTCGGCTGGGCCGGTCGCCAGGCCCGAGGCCTTGCCGTTCGGGTTCTCCGAGGTGGCCGTCGGCTCGGCGGCGAACCCCACCACCGTTCGGGCGCTCCCCAACGGCACCGTGGCGGTGCTGGAGAAGGCGGGAGGAGTGCGGATCGTTCGCAACGGCGCCCTGCTCCCGGCGCGGGCACTCACGCTGTCGGTCTGCTCGACGAGTGAACGCGGCCTGCTCGGCATTGCCGCAGGCAGCGATTTCGGGGCTACGGGGTACGTGTACCTCTACTACACCCGGGTCGAGGCCACCGCCGCAGGTGGCTGTGTCAACCGGGTGAGCAGGTTCACGATGACCAACGACGTGATCGCGCCGGCCTCCGAGCTCGTGCTCGTCGACAACATCTCGTCGAACGCCGGCAACCACAACGGCGGCGACGTCGAGATCGGCAAGGACGGCATGCTCTACATCGCCGTAGGCGATGCCGGCGCCGATCCCCGCGGCGGTGGTGGACCCAACGACGCGGCCCGCGACCTCTCGTTGCTGAACGGCAAGATCCTCCGCGTCGACCCGGCCACCGGCGGTCCAGCTCCCGGCAACCCGTACAGCGGGGCCGGAACCTCCCCCTGCCGGGTCAGCGGGACAACGAGCCCTCCCACCACGGTCTGCCAGGAGATCTACGCCTCCGGCCTGCGCAACCCGTGGCGCTTTGCGTTCGACCCCAACGCGTCGGGCGTGCGCTTCTTCATCAACGACGTCGGCCAGAACACGCGCGAAGAGGTGGACGAGGGCATCCTCGGGGCGGACTACGGCTGGAACATCCGCGAGGGGCAGTGCCCACAAGGACAGAACCCGCCATGCGCCGGACCGCCCGCCGGGCTCACCGATCCGATCACCGACTACGGGCGCGACTTCGGCACCTACGTGACCGGTGGTGCGTTCATCCCCAACGGCGTGTGGCCGAGCCAGTTCGACGGGGCTTACTTCTTCGGCGACGGCGGCAGTGGCAAGTTCTGGGTGCGATACGCGAACGGCGCCGTCGACTACAACAGCACGTTCCACACCGCGATCGGCATGGCCGACATGGACTTCGTCACCGAGTCAGGCGGGCTCGCCCTGTACTTCGTGGTCTCCGGCACGAGCAACTCGGTCCGCAAGATCACGTTCCCCACGCAGCCCATCCCGACGCCGTCGGCACCACTCAGGTACGTGCCCACGCTGCCGGCGGGTCGTGTCTTCGACAGCCGGCTCGCTCCGTTCGGCGCAGCACCGGTGGCCGGCAACACCGTGCGCACGATCCCCGTCGGCGTTGACGGAGCGGTCACCAAGGCGGTACTGGTGAACATCGCCTACGTCGACCCGGTGGTGCCTGGCTTCCTGCGCGCGTGGCAGGCCGGAGCGACGATGCCGATCACGTCGAACATCAACGCCCTTGCCGGCGAGGTGGTGGCCAACGCCGCTGTCGTACCCGTCGATGGTGCGGGCCGGATCGACATCCTCACCAACGCCACCGCCGACGTCGTGATCGACGTGCTCGGACGATTCGATCTCGCCGACGGGCCGGTCGCCGCCGGTCGATTCGCGCCGCTCCCACCACAACGGCTGATCGACACGCGCGAGCCCGTGACTTCCAGCAACACCTTCACCGAGAACGGGGCCGGTTCGATCAACCTCGTCAACGCGCCATTGCGTGGTCGGCTCGGCGTGCCTAGCTCGGGCGTTTCGGCCGTGGTGCTCACGGTCACGGCGCTGGCCGGCTCGACCGCCGGCGGCGGGTACGTCACGGTCGCCCCCGGCGGCACGGCGCAGCCGCCCACGTCGAACCTGAACACCAACGATCCTGGCGACATCCGACCGAACCTGGTGGTCGTGCCACTGGGCTCGGATGGCTCGATCGACTTGCACCTGTTCCGCACCGACGACGTGGTCGTCGACGTGACCGGCTACTTCACCGACGCGACGGCGCCTGTGTCCACCACCGGCCGGTTCCGCTCGCTCACCCCGTATCGAGAGACCGACACCCGCACGCCGTTCGGGTTCGACCGGTTCGGCGGCCCGGGTACGCGCTCGATCGACCCGCTGTCGGTGCCGTCGACGGCCATTGCGATGGCCCACAACATGACGCTCGTGAACAACGACGCGGCGATGTTCCTCACCGCCTTCCCGGCTGAGCCTCGGCCGTTCGTCAGCAGCGCGAACGCCAGTGGACCGAACCAGCTACGAGCCGCTGCTGCTTTCACACCGCTCGGGTCGGGGTCGATGAGGTACTACTCGATGGCCCCGACCGATCTGGTGGTCGACGTGACCGGCTACTTCGAGAGCTGACCTGCGAGGCACCAGTAACCTGAATGCCGTGGCACGTCTGCGGATCGCACTGGCTCAGATCAATCCGAAGGTCGGCGATCTCGAGGCCAACCTGGCGACCATCTGCGCGGCCTATGAGGACGCCGAGGCGGCCGGCTGCGACATCGTCGCGTTCCCCGAGTTGGCGATCACCGGCTACCCGCCGGAAGACCTGGTGCTGAAGCCCGGTTTCGTCGCCGACAACAAGGTCGCCCTGGCCAAGCTCGCCGCGCGCACCCGCCGATGCGTTGCCGTGGTTGGGTTCGTGGAGGCTGATCGCGACCTCTACAACGCGGCCGCGGTTTGCGCCAACGGCGCTGTCGTCGGCACCTATCGCAAGCGCCTGCTGCCCAACTACGCCGTGTTCGACGAGGCGCGCTACTTCACGCGGGGTCACGACAGCGATCCGTACGAGCTGTACGAGATCGGCGGTGTGAAGGTGGGCATCAGCATCTGCGAAGACGTGTGGAGCGCCTCCGGGCCGCTTGCCCAGCAGGCTGCCGGCGGTGCAGAGCTGAACATCAACATCAACGGCTCGCCCTATCACGCCGGCAAGATGCACGGCCGCGAGCGGATGCTGGCCACGCGAGCCGCCGACGCGAGCTGTGCGCTGGTCTACGTCAATCAGGTGTGCGGGCAGGACGAGCTGGTGTTCGACGGCGGCTCGATGGTGTTCGATGCCGAGGGCACGCTCGTGGCGCGAGCGGCTCAGTTCGTCGAAGAACTGCTGATCGCCGACATCGACATCGAGCCCGTATATCGAAAGCGGCTCCTCGACCCGCGCGGGCGCGACACGATCGCGACGATGCCGATCGTGCCCGTCTCCGAGCACCCGGTCGTGCACGATGCCGCAGCGCCGGTGCGCATCGCCGACCACGTTTCACCCGTTGCCGAGCTGTACGGGGCGCTGGTGCTGGGCACCCGCGACTACGTGCGCAAGAACGGGTTCACCGATGTGGTGATCGGACTGTCGGGTGGCATCGACTCCACGCTTGTCGCCTGTGTGGCCGTTGCTGCCCTCGGTGCCGAACACGTGCACGGCGTGAGCATGCCCAGTCGCTACAGCAGCGATCACTCGAAGAGCGACGCTGCCGATCTGGCCGCCGAGCTCGGCATCGACTACCACACGATCCCCATCGAGCCGGCTTTCGCCGCGTACCTCGACATGACCGCCGAGGTTTTCGCCGATCGCCCCGATGACCTCACCGAGGAGAACCTGCAGAGCCGCATTCGCGGCACGACCCTGATGGCGTTGTCGAACAAGTTCGGCTGGATGGTGCTCACCACCGGCAACAAGAGCGAGATGGCCGTCGGCTACTTCACGATCTACGGCGACAGCGTCGGCGGCTACGCCATCATCAAGGACGTGTTGAAGACCCGCGTCTACGACCTCTGCCGGCACGTGAACGCGGTCGCCGGCCGCGAGATCATCAACGAGAGCATCATCTCCAAGCCGCCGTCGGCCGAGCTGCGACCCGACCAGCGCGACGACCAGAGCCTGCCGCCGTACGAGGTGCTCGACCCGATCCTGCGGCTCTACGTCGAGGAGGATCGCACCGCGGCCGAGATGATCGAGCTCGGTCACGACGAGGCTCTCGTTCGGCGGATCACCCGCCTCGTCGACATCAACGAGTACAAGCGGCGGCAGTGCCCACCCGGGGTCCGGGTGAGCCTGAAGGCGTTCGGCAAGGACCGCCGCCTGCCGATCACCAACGGCTATCGCGGCTGACCTACTGCCAGAGCCTCGCTGGCGAGCTTGCGGCTCGACAGCATCGCCGCCGCGGTGACGAGCGCACCGGCGGCGCACATCGCGGCCGGCCAACCGATGCCGCTGCGGTCGTACAGGCGCGTTGCCGGCACCGAGGCAACGGCTCGACCGAGGGTGCCGGCTCCGATCATGAACGCCAAGCCCGTCGCCGGCGATCCGGGGACGAGCTGGGAGCCGATCGCGAGGGCGCTGACGATCGCGAACTCGAACCCGCTCACCGCAACGGCGAGCAGTACGACTCCGACGGCAAGGTTGTCGTGCCAGAGGCTGAGCCCGAGCGCGGCCGGCGCCATCACCAGCGCGCCGATGGCCGTGCTGCGCTCCTTGCCCCAGGCGTCGGTGCGCCGCGCCGATGTGATCGAGGAGACCAGCTCGCCGAGACCGAGGCCGAACACCACCGCCGAGATGCCCGCCGCCGTGAAATCGAAGCTGTCCTCGAGCCAACTCCCGAAGGTGACGAGCAGGGTCTGGGTCGCTCCCATCAGGCTGAGCGCACCGATCAGCACGATCCAGCCGCGGGCCCCGATGGTGGTGAGCGGTTGGCGCCGACCCTCAGCTCGGCTCGCTGGGCTGGCTGTGTGGTGGTCGTCAGGCAGGGCGCGGACTACGACAACGGCGAGAAAGACCACTGCGCCGGCGCCGACCGCGTAGCCGAGCCGCCATCCGGCTGCCGCCGTGACGAGACCCATCACGCTCACACCGATCAGCAGACCGAACGCCCACGACGTCTCGGTGAGGCCGACGACGCGGCTGCGACGGTCGTAGGCGACGTGATCGGCGATCCACGATCCGAACCCGAGATCGAACATCACCTTGCTCTGGCTGAGCACCACGAGACCGATCGCGAACAACATCAGTCCTTGGCTGCTCGCTGCGATCGCCGTGCCGAGGCCAACGCCCGACAGGCCGACGGCCATCGCCGAGCGCCGATGGAGGTGGTCGACGAACCGGGCCGTGAGCGGCGACAGCAGCCCCGCCAGCTCGGCGATGGCCAGGGCGATGCCGATGTCGTCGAGCGATACGTCGACACCACGAGCGATGGTTGCCAGGAACGGCGCGGTGAAGCGGTAACACGCGTTCGCGCACAGCCGCGCCACCGTGAGGAGCGTGATGTGCCGGCGCACCTCCTCGGGGTACGAATCGTCGAGGGCGCGGCTGAGCACGTCGATTGACGCTAGTAGCGGCGGCGGCTGCTAGCGCCGCTTCGGCCTGGCCTGCTTCGCCCTGGCGTGTTCGGTGGCCTCCTTGGCGCGGCACTTGGCGATGCCCTCGATCAACTTCACCGGGACCGGCTGGGAGAGCGGGAAGCGGATCGTTCCCTTGCTGACCTGGTACGGCGAGAGCTCGTCACGGAACGTCTCGACCACCCCATCGGTGGCGGGATAGAGCGAGAAGTGCTGCTTCCACCCGGCGAAGAAGATCACGGTGCCGCCGTGCAGCTTGTAGGCAGGGATCTGATAGCTGATCGCTTCCTCGGCATCGGGCACTGCCTCGCGGATCGTGCTGCGGACGCGCTGCAGGATCGCCTGCACGTCTTGCGGGTGTGTGGCGATGTACTCGTCCACGGATCTGAAAGCGGTCTTGGCCATTGCCGGTCCTCGGTTCCTGGTAGGGACCATAGCAACCCGGGAAAACTGGCCGGCCGGCGGCGGCAGTCGTTCGGTAGCCTGTTCCACCCGTGGCCCTGATTGTGCAGAAGTACGGCGGTACGTCCGTCGCCGATCCCGACCGAATTCGAGCGGTCGCCGAGAACGTGGCCTTCACCCACCGACGCGGCGATCAGGTCGTGGTGGTGGTTAGTGCGATGGGCAAGAGCACCGACAACCTCATCGGCCTGGCCAACAGCGTGTCGAAGACCCAGCCCGGTCGCGAGCTCGACATGCTGCTGACAACCGGCGAGCGGGTGTCGATGGCGCTGCTCACGATGGCGCTCGCCGATCTGGGCATCGACGCGATGAGCTTCACCGGCAGCCAGGTCGGCATCATCACCGACACGTCGCACGGCAAGGCGAAGATCATCGAGGTGAAGGGCGACCGGGCCCGCGCCGCGCTCGCCGAGGGCAAGGTCTGCGTGGTGGCCGGCTTCCAAGGCGTCAGCACCGACAAGGAGATCACCACCCTCGGCCGTGGCGGCAGCGACACCACCGCGGTCGCCCTCGCCGCGGCGCTCCAAGCAGATAGCTGCGAGATCTACACCGATGTCACCGGAGTGTTCACCGCCGACCCGCGCATCGTGCCGCAGGCGCGAAAGCTCGCCCACATCAACTTCGACGAGATGCTCGAGATGGCCGGCGCCGGCAGCAAGGTGCTGGCTCTGCGCAGCGTCGAGTTCGCCCGCAACCACAACGTTCCGCTCCACGTCCGCTCCAGCTTCACCTGGCAGCCGGGCACGTGGGTCACCAGTCAGGAGCCCAGCATGGAAGATCCGATCATCTCCGGTGTCGTCACCGACACCAGCGAGTCCAAGGTCACCATCGTGGCCGTCCCCGACCGCCCCGGCATCTCGGCTGCGCTGTTCGAGCCGCTGGCCGCGGCGAACGTGAACGTCGACATGATCGTGCAGAACACCAGCCACGACGGTGCCACCGACATCAGCTTCACGATGCCGAAGGCCGACATGGGCACGGCCGAGTCGATCGTCAGCCGTGTGGCCGCTGAGATCGGGGCGAAGGGCGTCGATCACGATGCGGCCATCGCCAAGATCAGCCTCGTGGGTGCCGGGATGAAGACCAGCCCCGGCATCGCCGCCAAGATGTTCCGTACCCTCGCCGACGAGGGAGTGAACATCGCCATGATCTCCACGTCGACGATCCGCATCAGCGTGGTCACCGCGGCGGCAGATCTCGAGCGCGCCGCGCGGGCGTTGCACACCGCCTTCGGCCTCGACTCGGGCGAGGCCTATTCGGCTCCGCTGCCCGAGCGCAAGTAAGGCGTGCCACACTGAACCCCAGCATGAGCCGACGCAAGCATCACGTCCCGTGGACCGCGGCCGGCACGGCCTCCGAGCAGCAGCATTCGGTCGACGATGTGGTGCGCGAGACCGGTTGGGTGTTCAACAACCGCACCGGCGAAGCGCTCGACCTCGCCGCGTTCGTCGAGACCGGCAACCACGAGACGCTCGCCTACCTGACGGCGTTCGGCCTTGCCGGTCCCCAACTCGCGCAGCAGACCTTGGTGGAGATCGGTTCGGGGATCGGGCGGATGACGGCGAGCTTCACGAAGATGTTCGACAAGGTCATCGCCTGCGATCTCGATGCCGCCTTCCTCGAGCGCTGCCGCGAAACCGTCGCCCAGTTCGGTGCGCCGGAGCGCTTGCAGACGAGCCCGGTCGGCGACGGACGTTCACTCGACATCGAGGCAGGCACTGCCGACTTGTCGTTCTGCTACATCACGTTGCAGCACTGCCACCACGGCGACGCGCTGGCGCTCGTCCGCGAGGCGGTGCGCGTCACCCGGCCTGGCGGGCACGTGGCACTGAACTTCCGCACTTGGACGGCTGCCGATGCCGTGCTCTGGCCGGCCGGCAAGGTGGTCCGCGGGTTGTGGCGGCTGCCAGTGATCGGCCCGGTGGTGGCCCGACGGCGCATCGCCGCCCGACTCGGCTGGCAGGCCAATCGCCTCGCGCCCGCTGAGGTGCTGGGCGCGCTGGGCGCGGCGATCACCGACGTCGGCATCGTGCGCTCCCCCAAGCGGCCGCCGTTCCGCTTGCCCGGCGTCACCGAGACCAGCTTCGTGGGTGTACACCGCAGCCATTGGTGGCTCGTCGCGACCGTCGTGTGAGCTGGTTGGAGCGATATTTCCGGCTCGGAGATGGTGACCCAGCGTTAGCCTGACGGCCATGAAAATCGGTGTGGTCGGTGCAACGGGTCAGGTCGGCAGCGTGATGCGAGCGGTCCTCGCCGAACGGAACTTCCCGGTCGACGAGATCCGCTTCTTCGCCTCGTCGCGTTCGGCGGGCACCACGTTGTCGTGGATGGGGGCCGAGATCACCGTCGAGGATGCTTCCCTCGCCGATCCGTCCGGTCTCGACATCGCCCTGTTCGCCGCTGGCGCCTCGTCGTCGAAAGAGCTCGCCCCCCGGTTTGTCGCCGCCGGCGTCACCGTGATCGACAACTCTTCGGCGTGGCGGATGGACCCCGATGTTCCGTTGATCGTGAGCGAGGTGAACGGTGCCGAGGTTGCGAACGCGCGCAAGGGCATCATCGCCAATCCGAACTGCACCACGATGGCGGCCATGCCCGTGCTCAAGCCCCTTCATGACGAAGCCGGTCTCGTTCGGATCATCGCCAGCACGTATCAGGCCGTGAGCGGTGGCGGCCTCGCCGCCGTCGACGAGCTCGACAAGCAGGCTCGCGAAGTCGTCGACCGGGCGCGTGAGCTCACCCACTCCGGTGCGGCGGTGTCGTTTCCCGCGCCGTCGAGTTTCGTGAAGCCGATCGCGTTCAACGTGCTGCCGTTTGCCGGCAAGTACGTCGACGACGGCTCGCTGGAGACCGACGAAGAGCAGAAGCTGCGTAACGAGAGCCGCAAGATCCTCGGCATCCCGCACCTGCGGGTCAGCGGCACGTGTGTGCGCGTTCCCGTGTTCACCGGTCACTCGCTCAGCATCAATGCCGAGTTCGAGCGCCCCCTCACGGTCACCCGAGCTGTCGAGCTGCTCGGCGCCGCGCCCGGCGTGGTGCTCAGCGACGTGCCAACGCCGCTCGAGGCCGCCGGGCAGGATCCGAGCTACGTCGGTCGGATCCGCCACGACACCTCGGTCGACGACGGGCGCGGCTTGGTGCTGTTCCTCAGCAACGACAACCTGCGCAAGGGCGCCGCGCTCAACGCGGTGCAGATCGCCGAGTTGCTCGTTCGCTGACGTGGCGATCGTGCCGGCACCCGCTCGGTGAGACGTGGGGCCCGCAAGATTGGGAGAGAATGCAGGCCCCACGCCGGATTCGGTGGCCAATCCGCCTTTCCCAGGCAGGTGGCGTCCCGTCTCCGGGTGTTCCGACGCATCAGCCGCCGGATGTGTCGCGAGAAATCCTGGACAGGCGCATCGGTGCGGATTGCGCCATGGTGTTGTTGAGCACGACTTCGCCATCGCCGGTGCGCACGATGATGACGGTGGCGCGCATCTCGGTGACGAGCCCTTGAACCCCGGCGACGTCGATCGAGTCGCCGACCGCCAGGTACTTGCCGAGAGCTCGGCCGGCGGCGATCTCGCGTGACGTGTCGCGGCCGCCGATGCCGATCAGCAAGGCCATCGCCAGCGCACCACCGAAGGCGATCGCGGCCACGAGGATGTTGAGAACCGTGGTGTCGATGCCCAACTGCCCTGCGGCGATGAGTGCGACGAGCGCGACGATCACGATCTCGATCGTGCGCAGCACGGGCTTCTGCGGTCGGCCGGTTGCCTTCAGCATCGCCCGCCCGACCGCTGTGACGACCAGAGTGGCCACGATCCGGCCGCTGATGATCAACAGGCCGGCGACGACGGCCCGGGGGAGGAAGCGGGCGATGTCGCCCGGCAGCGGCTTCAAGCTGTCGGGGCTGGCCACGCCGAGCGCAGCCACCAACCCCAGCGCGCTGAACAACCCGAACACGAAGCTGCCGGCGCCCTTTGCCGCCTCGCGAATCGCCGGCTGCGAGCGGTTGCCGAGGGCCCGACGGGTGATCGGTGCTGCGATCGATCCCAGCACCAGACCGCCGAGCGCCAGCCCTACGGCGAGGAGTACATCGGTCATCTCTCGTTCCTTCCTGTTCCCTGTTCATCGTCATCGTCACGGGCATCGTCACGGGCATCGTCACGGGCATCGTCATCGTCGGCCGAGCCGAACACCACCCGCATCGTCCTGATGCCGAGCGTGAACAGCTCGGCGAACGCCGCACCTGCTTCGCGCAAGCGTGGGTCGACTTGCATCCGCAGGATGACCCGGTCGGCGATGTCGTCCGGCGCGGCGATCGTGCGGCCCATCGCGGCCCTTTGGTCGGTGTCGAGGGCAGTGAGCTGCTCGAGCCGATCGATGTCTTCGGGGTGACGTTCGAGGTGTCGTTCGAGCTTGTCGGGCTTGGTCGACAGCCAGCTGAGCAGCGTTGCGTCGGATTCAGATCTCATGCCCCACCCCCATTCGAACGCTCTCGTACCGAGGGCGCGGCGGCCTTCGTGAGCTGCTGTCGTGCTCGGAAGAGCCTCGTTCGCACGGTGCCGACGGGTAGGTCGAGCACGTCGGCGATCTCCTCGTACGACATCTGGTCGACTTCGCGCAGCACCACGATCGTTCGGCTCAGCTCGTCGAGCGTGCGCAGTGCCGCCCAGATCTCGTGGGCGTCGGCTTGGATGACGGCATCCTCCTCGACCGATCCGGTGGTCGGCCGGTCGGGCAGCTCGTACGGCGACATCAGGTCATCGCGGCGCTTGCGCAGCGACGAGATCGCCGTGTTGTGAGTGATCCGCAGCAACCACGTCTTCACGCTCGATTCGCCGCGGAAGCCGTCGAGTGCCTGCCACGCCTTCATGATCGACTCCTGCACGATGTCTTCGGCCAGGGAGTGATCGCGCATCAGCGACAACGCCACGCGGTACATCGACGCGCTGTGCTCGGTGACCAGGTCGTCGATGGCGAGAGGCGGCGTGGTCATGCTGGGGATGGACGCTGTGGGCAGATTGATCGTCGCGTTCGCTCAGAATGGACACGCGCAGGGTACCGCGTGACAGTGGGGGCATCCGTCGGCGTAGCGCTTCACCGCCTCGCTCAGATCGACGTCCATCTGGTTGGCCAGCGATGCCACCCAGGCGAGCACGTCGGCGAACTCGACGCGTTGTTGTTCAGGCGTGCCCTTGCGTACGGCCTGAGCCAACTCGCCGACCTCCTCGGCGAGCCACGCCACGCTCGCCGGCACACCTCGGGCGCGGTCGCGGTCACCGAAGGTTCGCTCGATCGTCTGCTGGAGCTGAGCGATGTCCATCGGCGCGCAGCGTACCCGTCGTCTATCGGGCGGGAGCAGTTCCGATCGGTCCTCGACGAGCCCGTCGCTGCCACCACTTGTCCACCCGGTCCACGGCGAGCACCGCGAAGATCGACCCGAACGCCACGAGCCATCCGGCGAGCGGCGGGTTGGCATGTCCGAGCTCGAGCGCGATCGGCGGCGCGAACAGCGCCAGCAGTGAGAAGCCCAGCCCCGCGCACACAGCCGGGATGAGCAGTCGGTTCGTGGTCCAGCCGAGCTCGCCAGGCCATTTCGTGGAACTGCGGCAGGCGAACGCGTTGGCGGTCTGGGCGAGCACCACGGTCATGAACGTGGCCCCCGATGCCGCGGCGAGCACGTGCCCGGTGGGGAACGCGTCACCCGGCCTCCAGCCGCCAGCCACGAGTGAGACGAAGAACGCGGTCATCGACGTCACAGCCTCCGTCACTCCAAGCACCCCGAAGGCGCGCCGCATCACGGTCCGGTTCATCAACCGGCCCGACACCGGCGGACCCTCGAGGAGGTGGCGGCCGGCGGGCTCGGCACCGAGTGCCGTGGCTGACAGGGTGTCGGTCCCGAGGTCGAGCGCCAGGATCTGCAGCACGCCGAGCGCCAGCGGGATCCGGCCGCCCGACATCGCCCACACCACGAACGGCGTGAGCTCGGCAACGTTGTCGGTGAGGTGGTAGGTGAGGAAGCGGCGGATGTTGACGAACGTGGCTCGGCCCTGCTCGATGCCCGCCACGATGCTGGCGAAGTGATCGTCGAGCAGCACGAGGTCGGCTGCCTCGCGCGCCACGTCGGTGCCAGACAGGCCCATCGCGATCCCGATGTCGGCTTCGTGGAGCGCCGGGGCGTCGTTCACGCCGTCGCCCGTCATCGCCACCACGTGGCCACGCGCCCGCAGAGCCCTGGCGATGCGCAACTTGTCCTCCGGTGAGATGCGGGCGATGACGAGCCCGTCCCGATCGAGCAGGGCGCCGAGCTCGCGGTCGTCGGCGGGGAGGTCGGTGCCCACGAGCACCGGATCGGTGTCGTGGCGAAGCCCGATCGCGGTGGCGATCGCCGCGCCCGTGACCGGGTGATCGCCGGTGAGCATCGCCACCTTGATGCCCGCCCTCCGACAGGCGGCGAGCGCTGGTGCCACTCCATCGCGCGGCGGGTCGTGGAGCGCCACCAGCCCGCACAGCTCGAGTTCGATCTCGGCCTCCTCGGCCGACGCTGGTAGCGCCCCGTCGAGGGTGCGTCGGGCGATGGCCAGCACACGCAGGCCGCGACGACCGAACGCCTCGACCACCTGATCGACGCCGGCGACCTCACCGCACAACGGGAGCACGCCCTCGGGCGCGCCCTTCACGATCACCTCCCCGTCGATCACCACCGACATCCGCCGCCGTCGGGGATCGAATGCGAACCTCGACGTCACCACCTCGCGAAGGCGCGTCGCCTCGGTGCCTACACCCAGCCGGCGGGCATAGGCATCGAGCGCGGCTTCGGAGGGATCGCCGTGCGCCTGCCAGCGACCGTCGTCCTCGAACACGTACCCGGTGGAGCAGCGCACGGCCAGAGCGCCGAGTCGGACGAGGGTGGGGGCCGCATCAGGTGTCGACCAGTTCAGCGTCGCGTCTGGTTCGTAGCCCGTGCCTTCGACGGTCACCGAACCCTGCGGGCTCCAGGCCTCCAGCACGGTCATCTCGTTGCGGGTGAGCGTGCCGGTCTTGTCGGTGCAGATGAACGTGGTGGACCCCAGCGTTTCTACGGCTTCGAGCCGGCGGACCAGCACCTGTCGCTTCGCCATCTGTTCGGCGCCCCAGGCCAGCGACAAGGTCACCGTGGGCAGCAGCGCCTCGGGGACCAGCGCCACCGTGACGCCGATGGCGAAGACGAATCCATCCGACGCGGCGTTGCCCAGAGCCAGGGCGAGACCGAAGAACGTGGCGCCGACCCCGATGGCGATTGCGGCGATGGTGCGCACGACGCGGGCCAGCTCGCGAGTCAGCGGGGTGACGGGTTTCGCGGTCGACGTCGTGAGCCGGGCGATGTCGGCCAACCGCGTGCGTGCGCCGGTGGCGGTGACGACGGCCTCTGCCGTGCCCTCCACGACGAACGAACCGGCGAACAACTCGCCCTCGCGGGTGACCACGGTGGGCACGCTCTCACCGGTCAGCAGCGACGTGTCGACGAGCAGCCCGTTGTCGAGCACGACCCGTGCATCGGCGGGGATCCGGTCGCCCGCCTCCAGCACCAAGACATCGCCGTCGACCACGCCGGCGGCATCGATGAGAACCTGGCGGCCTCCACGCCGCACAGTGATACGTGTGGGCAGCAGCGCCTGCAGTCGTTCGGCGGCGCGGTCGGCGCGGCGCTCTTGGGCAAAGGAGAACACTGCGTTGAGCACCACGACCGCGAAGATGGCGATGCCGAGGGGAGCCAACCCGGCGATCAGCGCAAGGATCCCCGCGACCCAGAGCATGGTTGCGAAGAAGTGGAACAGTTCGCCGACGAAGCGGCGCAGCAGCGATGGGCGGTGCGGCGGCGGGAGTTGATTGGGACCGTTGCGTTCGAGCCGATCGGCCGCCTCGGCCGTGCTGAGGCCCAAAGCCCGGCCCGGGTGCGTGTCGTCAGTCATCTGGGGGATGGCTACAGCATCGCGCCATCGACGACCGCGGCTCGCAAGGTGCCGGCCGCCGGACCCGATCACCGCGGGCTGATCGCCCTGCAGGGTTTTCCCGCTGGAAATTGACCGCCGGATCCTTGTGCGAGCATGGTCGCGTGGAGGGCCGTGCCGGATGGAGCAGCTGAAGCCTCGACGGCTTCGGGCGGGCGACTCGGTGGCCGTCGTCTCGACATCGTGGGGTGGTCCCCACGCCTACCCGCACGTCTTCGAAGCGGGCCTGCGCGCGCTCACCGATCGTCTCGGGCTGCGCGTGAAGGAGTTCCCGACTGCACGAATGAGCCCGAACGAGTTGTCGGCGAATCCCCGCGCCCGCGCCGCAGACCTGAATGCTGCGTTCGCCGACCCGTCGGTTGCTGCGGTGATCGCCAGCATCGGTGGCGACGACTCTGCCCGGATCCTGCCGTACCTCGATGCCGACGTGATCCGCGCCAACCCGAAGATCCTGATGGGCTGGTCCGACACCTGCACACAGCTGGTGTTCTGCCACAACCTCGGCCTGGTCACCTTCCACGGTCCGGCTGTGATGGCCGGCCTTGCCCAACTGTGGAACTTCCCCGAGGCCGAGGCCCACCTTCGAGCGATGCTGTTCGAGCCCTCCGAATCGCTGCTCTACGAGCCGTTCCCGCGGTGGACGAACTCGTACCTCGACTGGAACGCGCCCGACAACGACGGACGTGTCGAAGCGCTTCAGCCGCACGACGGATGGAACTGGCTCAGCGGCAACGGCGCGCGGTCCGGGCGCTTGTTCGGGGGATGCATCGAAGTACTCGAGTTCCTGAAAGGTTCCCGACATTGGCCGGGGGAGGACTTCTGGACCGACCGGATCTTGTTCCTGGAAACCTCCGAGGACAAACCGACCATCGACCAGGTTCGGTACTGGCTGTTCAACTACGGAATCCAGGGCGTGTTCGACCGCGCCGCCGGGTTGCTCATCGGACGGGCGCGTGGTTACTCCGCCGACGAGAAGCAGGAGTTGGACCAGGTGATCATCGACACCGTTGTCGGCCAGTTCGGTGCCAGCGGCCTGCCGATCGTGACCAACATGGACTTCGGGCACACCGACCCGCAATGGATCCTGCCGCTCGGAGTCACAGCAGAGCTCGACTGCGATCGCAGAACCTTCAGGCTGATCGAACCTGCCGTCTGCTGAACCGAACGCCCGGCGGTGGCCTAGCGTCCCGCGTCAGAGGCTTGTCGAGCCGCTAGTCGTCGGAGAGCGCAGCGAGCGCTGATTCGACTTCTTGGCGGTGACGTCCATCGCATGTCGCCCACCGGCGTTCGTCGTCGTCGAGTTCGGTGAGGAACTGAAACCTCGTTCGAACACGTGCCTCCCACCCGAGCAGATCGACCGGACGAGTGAGCACGCCGATCGAGTCTGGCTGGAAGTCGCGTTCCTGGCGCTGTTGCAACACGTCGTTGGGATCGGCAGGCTTGTTGCCGCGTCGGTCGTCCACGACATCACCCCACACCTTGAGCACCCACAATCGCCGCACCAGCTTCTCGTCGATGGTGCGCTGGGCGAAGTGATGGAGGTCGTACAGATCGCGGCCGAGCGCCACACGTCGGTAGCGGGCGAGCTTCTCGGCGCATGCCTCGGCCTCCGCAACTACCGGGAGCATTGGAAGGGTCAGCACGTACTGCTTGTGGATCGGTAGCGGGACGAACCCCAACGACTCGGTTGGTAGGGCAAGAGGGCGGTGGGCGAACTCGACGCTGGCTGCGATGTCTGGAGAGCCGAGGTCTGGGTGGTTGACTCGAAGTCGCCAGTGCCGGCCGTCGCCCCTATCGGACTCGAGTCGGTATTCGAACCCGGCGACTCGGGCCCCGTCGATGATGCCGCAGACTTCGAGCACGGTGTCCTCGTTCGGTGCGGCGAAATCGAGGTCGGTGGAGAATCGACCGTCGTTTCCGAGGCGGCACTTGCGCAGGCTCGTGCCGCCCTTGAACGCAAATTGGCCGTCGTCGAACGCTCCGGCAGCGGCGAGTAGGTAGAGCAGGTGGTCTTGGGCGACGTCGAGGAGCGCGGCGTCGTACGCGTCGGCGCGTCCGAGCGCGTGCCTGGTGATGAGTGATCGAGTGAGCCCAGCCACGGCTACGCCTTCCCGAGCACGAGCTGGAGGGGGGTGATGAGTCGATCCTGGAGGTGATACTCGGGAGCCCAGATCCCCGAGTCGTTACCACCGACGCTGCGGTGCTCGAACTTGACCTTCGGTAACGGCCGTCGCGGCCGAAGGTCGAGCAGGTCGAGCCCTCGCAATGGCCGCCCGGCGGCATGGAGCAGGTAGGCCGCGCGTTGCCACGCAGACGTCGATTGATCGGCGAGGAGGGTGGCGAGGCGTTCGTCTTCGCAGTCGTCGGCGAGACGGTCGAGATGGGCGATGATGTCGGCCCACGGCAGGAACGACGATGGCCGCGCCGCGAGTTGGACGATGAGCGCCTCGGGTCCGAACGCCGGTAACCCGCTGGCCCACGACACGAGGTCGAGCTTGCGCTGCAGTAGGAACTTGGTGCTCGGACCGAGCAAGTTGGTGGCAGCGCCTGACCATCTGAGCTGCACGACCGAGACGTGTGGCCGAAGGCCATCGGGAAGTCGAGCTGCCGCGGGTAGCCAAACGGCGGTCTGTTGATCTGGTGCGCGGTCGAGGTAGCCGAGATGCCACGCGGCGGCTGCTCCGGCGAGCATGAACCCGGCATCGGGGTCGCGGGCTTGCCACGCCCGCAGCACCACGTAGGGATCAGCAAGCTGCTCCTGGCCCGGCGGAATGAACGCCCACACTCCGTGGATCGGAAGACCGACGAGCCAGCCCAGCCGACGCAGTTCGTTGATCGTGGAGTCGACGTCGCGGTCGCTGCCGGCGTCGGTCAATCGTTCGGAGATGTCCTCACGGGTGACAACAGAGGGGACGTCTCGTGAAAGCCCGCCAATCAGTCCGGCAGCCCAAGTCGGGACGCGTCGGTCTACCCCGACGGCGTTCACCGATTGCCCAGGTCTGGTTGACTTCATGGCGGAAATACTACTCCGGGAGAACAAACTCCGCATTGATCTCAACCACATCGGTGTTCGACGCCAGGCGGGACCTTCAACTCGGTAGCGCGGTTGCCTGCCATCGTGAGACATCCCGTCGCACCCGTTTGATGAGCGCCTCACCCTCGGCTGGCATGCAAGACAGCCGCGTACCCGCCAATTTCACGCCGTGCTCAGCGGTAGTAGCCGAGAACGTCGACGACGAAATCCGTTGACCCGCCACCGCCACAGAACACCTTGACCTGGCGGTTGCCGTCGAGCTTGACGACCAGGCCGTTGGCCAGCGTCTGGCCGGACTGGAACCAGTTGATCGATGAGCCGCCGAGCGTCGCGGCATCGCCAGGGTTCACCGACAGGTAGCCCGATCCCGCGGTGTTGACGATCGTGATGTTGTAGGCGACGGCCGTCGCCCCGGCAGGAACCACATCGGGAACGTCAACGGTGGTCGTGTCGGTCGCATAGCCATTGGCCACGGAGATCACACGGTTGTTGCCGCTGGCCAACGAGCCCAATGGCGCGATGAGCCGCGAGTCGTAGACGCGCTTGGGCGCGATCGGGTGAAACGGCCGCGGCGTCGGGTCGATGTAGCCGACCCGCACGCTGTTGAGCCGACTCGTCGCCAGGTTGGCCACCAGCCAATGGGTGGCTGCCTGTTCGTTGTCGACCACCCACGCGGCGTCGCTGTTGACAGTGAGGCTCACGTACTGCTCGGCCGCCTGCTGTGGAAGGGCGTTGGTGTTCTTGAAGTCGAGGGTGGTGATGGCTCCCGAGGTCATCCGATACGCGAACAGCGTCGCATTGCCGCTGTAGAACGCCGACTTGACGACCGCGAAGGTGACCTCGGTGATGCGCGCACCGGGCGGAAGTTGGCTGAGCGTGAAGTAGAAGACCCCCGCCATCTGGACCTCGCCCAAGCTCTTGGAGTAGACGGTGGTGTCGAGCAGGGGGTGGAATTCTCCGCCGAGGATGAACATGTAGCTCGTGCCCGGCGTCGGCGTCGGAAAGCTCTCGACGTGGAACACCTCTGGAGCACGGTCCGCGAGAACCGCGTCGGCACCCACTCCCAAACGGTTTCCGCCTCGCGCGTCGGCCACCCCCGGCAGTGCCGCAGCAGCAGCCCCGGAAGCAGCGAGCGCCGCCAGGAATGCCCTCCGGGACGATTCGCTCGTCGTGGTCATCGTGACCTCCCGTGATTCGGCGCGACCCTAGCGCGGCGCCGCTTGACTGGGGTGATGGCACGACTGTTCATCGCGGTGTGGCCACCCGAGGANNGAGAACTGGCACATCACCTTGCGGTTCCTTGGCGTCGCCGACCCCACCGAGGTGGCCGACGCGATGACCGGCGCGATGAGCGGCGCACTCAACGGCACCAGCCTTGCGCCTGCCCACGCCCGCCTCGGACCGGCGGTCGATGTCATCGCCGAACGCGCGCTCGTGATCCCCGTCGCAGGATTGGACTCGCTCGCCGCGACGGTGACCGAACGAACCGGCAAGATCGGCGAGCCACCGCCCAAGAGCTTCCGCGGTCACCTCACTTTGGCGCGGGTGAAGCCGCATGTGGCGATGCCTCGTGCTCTGGGCGCGCTGATCAGTGCCGAGTTCGAGGTCGACGAGGTCGCCCTAGTGCACAGCCGGCTGCATCGCGACGGAGCCCGGTACGAGACGATCGAGTCGTGGCAGGTGGGCTGACAACGACCCTCGCCGCCGCGGTTCCCAAGTCGGCAAGCCGTGCGTCGATCAGCCGTTGCCCGATCAGCCGTTGACCCGGTCTGTTTCGTAGGCCCACATGGCGATCTCGACGCGGTTGCGGGCACCGAGTTTGGACATCAGGCTGGCGATGTGGGTCTTGGCCGTGCTGAGACTGATGTGCAGGTCGGCGGCGATCTCGGCGTTGGTGCGACCTCTCGCCACCGTGATGAGCACCTCCTCCTCGCGGTCGGTGAGCGGCTCGATGGGTTGCGCCGGCCGTGTGGTTTTGCCCTGGTTGGCGAAGGAGGCGAGCAGGCGAACCGTCACGCTCGGGGCGATCAGCGCGTCGCCGTTGGCGGCGGCATGAACGGCCTGCACCAGGAGCGACGGACCGGCGTCTTTGAGGAGAAAGCCACGGGCACCTGCCTTGAGCGCGCCGTGCACGTACTCGTCGAGGTCGAAGGTGGTGATGATGACGATCGCCATCGGGTCGGCGACTTGCGGCCCGGCGAGTTGCCGGGTGGCTTCGATCCCGTCCATCTGGGGCATCCGGATGTCGAACAGGCAGACGTCGGGGCGTAGCCGGCGGGCGAGCGCCACGGCTTCGCGGCCGTCGGCCGCTTCGCCGATCACCTTGATGTCGGGCTGGGCATCGAGGATCATCGTCAGCCCGGTGCGGATCAGGTGTTGATCGTCGGCGACGATCACCCGAATTGTCACGTGGTGGCGCCGTTCCTGGGCAGCACGGCAGTGATGGTCCAGCCGCGGTCCGGGGCAGGGCCGGCTTCGAGGGTGCCGCCGAGGAGCTTCGTGCGTTCCTTCATCCCGATGAGCCCGTAGCCCAACGACGAGTTCGTGCCGAACGTGGCTGGGTCGCCGTCGTCGTGGACGGTGAGGCGGACGTTTTCGTCGTCGCCGGCGACCACCACGGCGACGCGGGTGGCGTGTCGCGCGTGACGGACCGCGTTGGTGATCGATTCCTGGGCGATTCGGTAGACGGCCGCGCCGACCGATGGTCGGAGGTCGTCGAGGCCGCCGGACAGTTGCACGTCGATCGTGGGTGATGTGCCGACCGGACGGGCGAGCCGGGTGATGTCGGCCACGCCGCGTTGCGGGGTGAGGTCGGGGTCTTCGCCTTGGCGGAGTGCGCTCACCATGAAGCGCATCTCGGCGAGCGTCCGCGATGCCTCGGCTTCGATTACTTCGAGCACGTTCACCGCGGCAGCGGGATTGGTCGCGGCCACGGTGCGGCCGGCTTGAGCCTGGATGATTATCGCCGAGACGTGATGCGCGACGGTGTCGTGCAGTTCGCGCGCCAACTGTTCGCGCTCGCGCAGCTTCACCTGGTCGGTCTCGCGAAGCCTGGCGGTGGTGCGATAGCGCACCGCGGCCCCGAGTGCCGCCGGCAGGAGGAAGAAGAGTGCGCCCCCTGCAGCTTCACCGAGATTGCTGACGGCGTTGGGCCCATGGGGGACATGAGCGACGATCATCATCGACATGCCGATCGCGCAGGCCCGCCCCGACGCCCAACGAACGAGGGCATAGGGCAGGATCGCCAGGGCCGCGGAGCTGTACAGCATCGCCGAGCGTTCGGCCCCGAAGAACGTGACGACATCGCTCACTGCGTGAGCGGCGAACGCGACCGCGATCACGGCGAGCGGGTGTGAGCGGCGCCACAACATGGTGATGGCGGAACCCGAGCCGAGCATCAGCGCGAGCAGTGGCCACCCGAGGTTCGTGCGCAAGATCGCTTCGAGAACCGCCGCCAGCACCAGCGCGCCGACGAGCACCCAGTCGCGCCACACCCGCTTCGGTGCATTCGGTACGCGGGGCTCCGCCCAGAGCTGTCGGACCGCGTCGATCGCCACGCCGGCAGCTTAGGGACCTCGACGGTGCAGCGGATCGGCCAAAAGTACGGTCGTCATCTCCACCGATCGGCTCACTGACATTCGACCGAAGGGCCGATGTTGCTGCCGCGGATGCTCGCCAGGATGCGTCCGTGGACTTCGCCCGACGTCGGTCGGGCGGTCTGAACTGGGCGAGCCATCTGGGCGTCGCCCGAGAAGGAGGAAGTGCAATGACGCGTGCCTTGTACCGATTGGGGCGGCTGGCGGCCCGCCGACCGCTGGCCGTCGTGGCTGCCTGGTTGATCGTGGCGGTGGTGGTGATCGCCGCTTCAGTGTCGTTCGGTCGTGAACTGGAGGATTCGTTCGAAGCCCCTGGCCTCGATTCGACCGCCGCGCTCGACCTGCTCACGGCGGCCCAGTCGGATTCGGCCGGGCCGACCGCGCAGGTGGTCGTGACGCCGCTCGATGGCTCGACGTTCTTCGACTCGGAGGCTGCGCGGGCTGCGCTCGCGGGCGTCCAGGCGAAGGTCAGCGGCCTGCCCAACGTGCTCGGCACGAGTGATCCTGCTGGTGCGATGGCGGCTGGGCCGGAGTCGGCGGCGGCGAGCGGTTCGGTGTCGCCCGATGGGCGGGTCGCGCTGATCCGGGTGCAGTACCGCTTGCTCGATGAGTTGAGTGCCGACGACCTCGAGCGCCTCGAGGAATCTGCGGCGGATGCCCGCGAGGGATCGCCGTTGCAGATCGAGCTCAGCGGCGATCTGTTCTTCGCCTTCCAGGAACCGACGACCGGCATGAGTGAGGTGATCGGCCTCTTCGCCGCGGTCGTCATTCTGCTGTTGGCGTTCGGCTCGCTGATCGCGATGGGCCTCCCGATCGGGCTCGCCTTGTTCGGTCTCGCGCTCGGTGTCAGCTCGATGTCGCTGGTCACCTACCTGATCGAGATCCCCAGTTGGGCGCCGCAGATCGCCAGCATGGTGGGCCTGGGGGTAGGCATCGACTACGCCTTGTTCGTTGTCACCCGCCATCGCGAGTTCCTGGCGCGCGGCATGACGATCGAGGAGTCCGTCGGTCGAGCGAATGCGACCGCCGGCCAGGCGGTGATCTTCGCCGGCGGAACCGTCGTCATCGCGATCCTCGGTCTGGCGGTTGCCGGTGTTCCAGCCATGACGTCGGCGGGCATCGCCATCTCGGTCACCGTCTTGCTGATGGTGGTCGCGTCCGTCACGTTGCTTCCGGCGTTCCTCGGCCTCGCCGGGCACCGGATCAACGGTTGGGGCGCTCGACGACGTCGGGCGCGCCCACCGGCTGCCACGGTGAGCGCCGCTTGGCAACGTTGGGGTCGTCACGTGGCGAGGCATGCGTGGGGGTACGCCATCGGAGTCACGGTTCTGCTCCTTGCCGTGACGGCGCCCGTCCTCTCGCTGCGTCTCGGCTTTCCCGACGAGGGGTCGCTGCCACGGAGTCGTACCGAGCGGCGGGCCTACGACCTCGTCGCCGATGGTTTCGGCCCTGGCGTCAACGGGCCGCTGTTGATCGCGATCGACGTCTCCGCGGACTCGAGCGTGGTCGAACCGCTGCGCGCCGCGATCGGGGCCGACCGCGGCATCGCGTCGGTGACCGAACCGCAGGTGAACATCGCCGCCGGGGTCGCGACGATGGCGGCGTTCCCGAGCTCGGCGCCGCAGGACGACGCCACATTCGCGACGGTCGATCGCCTACGCGCCGAGGTGATTCCGGCCGCGCTTGCAGGAAGTCAGGCCCGCGCCCACGTCGGCGGTCAGACCGCGACCTTCGGCGACATCGGCAATCGTGTCAGCGACCGGCTCGCATTGTTCATGGCCGCGGTGATCGTGTTGTCGTTCCTGTTGCTGACCCTCGTGTTCCGATCAGTGGTGGTCGCACTGAAGGCCGCGGTGATGAACCTGTTGAGCATCGGGGCCGCGTACGGCGGGTTGGTGATGGTGTTCCAATGGGGGTGGGGCAAGGACCTCATCGGTCTGGAATCGACCGTGCCGGTGCTCGCCTTCATCCCGATGTTCATGTTCGCGATCCTGTTCGGGCTCTCCATGGACTACGAAGTGTTCCTGCTGTCACGGGTGCGTGAGGAGTACTTGGTCACCGGCGACAACGATGCATCGGTGATCCACGGCATCGCCGTCACGGCCCGGGTGATCACCTCGGCCGCGTTGATCATGATCTCGGTGTTCGTCGGGTTCGCCCTCGGTCCGGATCCGACCACGAAGATGATGGGCCTCGGTCTGGCCACTGCGATCTTCGTCGACGCGACGATCGTGAGGATGGTGCTCGTGCCGGCGACCATGAAGTTGATGGGCAACGCCAACTGGTGGCTGCCGGGCTGGCTCGATCGACTGCTGCCGACCATCGACATCGACGGCGAGGCCGGGTTGCCCGAACCCGAGTGGGAAGTCGGAGCAACGGCGATCGCGGGGCGCGACGAAGAACTGGTCGACGCATGACGATCGCGACCGCCTCCACGAGCTATCCCGTTCGGTTGGAGATCGATTACCCCGATCGCGAGCTGAACCGTGCCACGTCAGCTTTGCGTGCCTTCACCGCGCTGCCGATCATGGTCGTCGTCTGTCTCGTCAGCTGGGGCCGCTCGTCGGGGTTGCTGACCCTGCCGGTGGGCCTGATGCTGCTCTTTCGACGGAAGTACCCGCGCTGGTGGTTCGACTGGCACGTCGAGTTGAAGCGCTTCGAGACCAGAGCGTTCAGCTACGCGCTGTTGCTCGACGATCGGTATCCGTCGACTGAGTTGGAACAAGGAGTCCATCTGACCGTCGACTACCCCGACGCGGAACGCGACCTGAATCGTTGGCTGCCGCTGGTGAAGTGGTTCCTGGCGATACCGCACTACTTGATCCTTGCCGTGCTGATGGTCGGCGTGATCCTGGCATCGATAGGCGCATGGTTCGTCGTCGTGTTCACCGGTCGCTACCCCCATCGTCTGTTCGGCTACGTCGTCGGAGTGCTGCGCTGGGAGAGCCGAGTGGAGGGCTACGCCTTCACTCTCGTGACCGACCGGTACCCCCCATTCCGGCTCGCACCGTGACGCCGGCAAGGCGTTGGCGATGAGCTCGGCGCATGGAACAGACCAACGCTGGCCGAGAGTCGAGTAGGCGCAGGGCGGTGAGCGCCGCTCAACAGTGCGGATGCGTCGGCTCGGAGGCATGCAAGTTCAGAGCGACCGTCGTACGAAGGCGTCGAACATAGGCACGGTGAAGGCGAGTTCGCCGTGACGAGGTGCGTAGCAGAGCCCGCGCTTGATCAGACTGTCTCGCACCGGCCCGGTTTGCGTCGTCCTCTTGCCCATCCTCCGCGACACATCCCCGGATCTGTACGGCCCTGATCCCCCCAGCGAAGCCATCGCCCGCAGGTACTCGCGTTCCGCATCGGTCGTCTTGTCGACTCGCGCTCGGAAGAAGCCCCGGTCCAGGTCATCGATAGCGAGCGTTGTGGCCGATTGCATCTCTGTCGGCTGTATCTCTGGTCCACCTGCAACGTTCCACGCCTGCTTTCCGAACTCCTGCAGGAAGTACGGGTATCCCTCTGTGTCACGCAATGCCAAATCGATGGCTTCCGCGTGCCAGCTCGCGCCTTCATCCTCGACTGGCTGCACCAGGGCCCTCCTGGCGTCGGGTGGGTCGAGTGTTCCGATGTTGACGTAGGTGAAGAGTCTTTCGGCGTACGACCGAGCTTCGCCCGCCAGCCCAGGAAGGGAAGGCAAGCCGGCACCAGTGACGAGCACGGGAAGGCCCAGCTGCGAGATTCGGTGCAGACCGACGATCAACGCCGACAGCTCAGCTCGCGGGAGGTACTGGATCTCGTCGATGGTGATGAGAACACCAACACCGGCGGCGCGGGCGGTCTCGCCCAGCTCGGTGAACAGCCCAGCGAGATCACCGTCGAGCTGGCCTGAATCCGCCTGGCCAGGATATGACTCGAAGTCAATCGTGAGGGTGCCTGCATCGCCCAGCGGTACGTGAACCTTGATGAAGCTGCGGAGGACCCCGAGCGCTCTTCGTGCCCGATCCTTTGATCGCTCCTTCAGACTCAACTCGAGCAGCACACGCCGAGTAATGCCAGCGAGAGCGGTTGGAAGGCGAATATCTTCTGTGGCCTCAAGGTGAGCTCGTACCCAGCCTTCCCGTTCGGCAATCGACCCGAACTCGTTCAACAACACCGTCTTTCCGACGCCTCGAAGCCCCGTGAGGAGCATGCTGCGTTCGAACCTTCCTAGAGCCAGGCGCCTGATTGCGACGGTCATCGCTTCGAGCTGCGGATCGCGGCCGACGAGAAGTGGGGGCCGCGTGCCTGCGCCCGGGTTGAAGGGGTTTCTCACACGATCCATGGCGGGAAGTATACCCATCTGTGGCGCTTATAGCGCTCTGCACTATAAGCGCCACAGATGGGTATCAACGGTGCGGCTGATGCTCCGTTGCGTCCGGGTTGCTCCCGTTCTTGCTGGTCGCACCACCTGGGAGCCCTGGGTCGCGTCTCGGTGCTCATCGCCCTGTCGTGGACCTCGGCGATGAGCCCAGCCGTCAGCTGGCGCCCCGGCTCGGGTGGTGCTGCCCATCAACGAATGGTCGGGGTGGGGAGATTTGAACTCCCGGCCTCCACGTCCCGAACGTGGCGCGCTAACCAAGCTGCGCTACACCCCGTAAGTGCAGTCGTGGACTCTATCCGGCTGCGACCGCTTCTTCCTCGGCCGTTTCGGCGGCCGTCTCGGCAGTGGCGGCGGGGTCCACCTCGGATTCGGGTTCGGGTTCCGGGGCCAGCACCGCGGCGACGGCGTGCTGCAGGGTGAGCGCGTCGAGCGGCTTGACGACCCACCCGTCGGCCGCGCTGCGCTTGGCGAGGTGCAGATCGGCGCGTCGGTCGAGCAGCATCAGCACCGGCACGTGGGGGAGCAGGCCGGAGCTCTCGTCGAGGCGGAGCGCCATCGTGACGGCCATGCCGCCCATCGATCCGATCTGCAGGTCGACGATGGCGAGATCGGGTGGGCGCCGCTTGACGACGTCGCACACGTCGCGGCCGTTGCGGCACACGGTGAACGACGTTTCGGGATCGGACAGGGCGGCCGTGATCTCGTCGAGGACGTAGTCGGCGTCGGTGGCAACCAGGATGTGCACGTGGAGCAGGCTATCCCGCCACCCCCGACGGCCCGAAGAGCAGAGCCCGCACCAGCTCCAGGCCGTCAAGGTCGTGCACGTCGTCGGAGAGCAGCGGGACCCACGCGACAGGTGCATCGTCGACCTGCCCTGCTAGCGCCGCGAGGTGCTCGTGTTCCGCAGTGGCCATCGATTCGAGCTCGTCGAGGTTGGCCCACAGCGCGGCGTCGGCCTTCCGTCGCGGCACGGCGGGCTTCGGGAACGTCGGCGTGCTCCGGTTCACGATCAGCGCGCTGACGCGCAGTGAGGCCTGGTGGAGCCGGTCGGCGAAAAATCGCGCCTCGTCGACGGTGTCGCTCTGCGGCGATGCCACCAGGACGTAGCGCGACGTCTCCGAACGGAGCAGTGTCATCACTGCACCGGCTCGATCGCGGAACCCGGCCTCCATGCCATCGAACGCCTGGAAGAACGCGATCGCGTCGGCGAGCACGGCGCCGCCGACCACCTTGCCGATCGATCGCAGCACGGGCTGGGCGGCCACGTTCAGCACGCTCAGGCCGCGGCGGGCGGGCACCATCAAGAGCTTGAACACCGGGTGATCGAGGAACCGGGCGAGCGTGCTGGGCGCCTCGAGAAAGTCGAGCGCATGACGGCTGGGCGGCGTGTCGACGACGACCACGTCGAAACGGGGATCGCTGTGCAGGGCGTAGAGACGCTCGGCCGCCATGTACTCCTGCGTGCCGCTCAACGCGCCGGCGATGTTGCGGTAGAACGGGTTGGCGAGGATCCGCTCGGCGCGTTCGGGCGACGGGGCGGTCTGGCGAACGAGGCCGTCGAAGGTCGCGGCCGGGTCGAGCATCGCCGCCCACAGCTCACCGGTCGTCGGGGTGCCCGGCAGCACCAGCCGCGTGGGTTCGTTACCGAGGCCACCCTTCGTCCCGGGGGCAGCGGTCACACCGAGGGCGTCGGCGAGCCGCTTGGCCGGGTCGATCGTCACCACCACCACGCGCTGGCCGCGCCGGGCCAGCTCCAACCCGATCACCGCGGCAACGGTGGTCTTGCCGACTCCACCCGATCCGCAGCAGATGATGACGTCGCCCGACAGCGCTTCGGTGAGCGAGTTCACGCGATCGCCTGGGCAAGCGTGTCGATGTCGGCCGAGGTGAGTCCGGTTCTGGGAAGCAGCGGCAGGCGCATCTGCTCGAGGGCGAGCACTTCGTCGAGTCGAGCGAGCTCGCGTCGGTGCGTGGCTCGCCTGCCGTTGCGGAAACGGGCCGCGTCGGCGAGAACTGCGTCGGTCTCCCCGTCGAGCTCCAACGTGTCGCCTTCATCGACGCCGTTCACCACTATCGGCCCGAGCTGGATGCCCACCCGTTCCTCGAGTGCGTACGCCGTGTCGACCAGCTCGTTCACTGGGGTGGTCTCGGGCACGGTGACCAGCACCACCTGACATCGAGCCGGATCGACGAGCAGTTCGAGCACGTCGGCGGCCTGGGTGTGCACGGGGCCGCCGCGGACGGTGTCGAGCAGCGCTCTGGCCGCCATCAGGAACGTGATCGCATGCCCCGCCGCCGGTCCGTCGACCACGATCAGGTCGTACTCACCGGCCCGCTCCAACTGCTTGAGCTTGCCGAGCACGACGATGTCGTCGATTCCAGGGGCAGCCGTCGACACCACGTCGATCACTCCGCTGCTGGCCAGCCGCTTGGCGATGCGGCGGAGGCCATGCGTCTCGAGGTACTCGGCGAGCGCACTCGGCGCGGTCAGCGACAGGTGGGTGAGACCTGGGGTGAGGTCGGCCAACGTCGGCTTCCCATCCAGGTCGACCACCAGCACGCGAAGTCCGCAGTCGGCTGCCGCACGCGCCAGAACTGCCGTTACCGTTGTCTTCCCGACACCGCCCTTTCCGGCCACGATGACCAGCCGGGTGGTGCTGAAGAACTCTCGTGGATCCAGGCGCTTCGGAGGCACTTGTGCGCAGACTAGCCATTGTCGTTCTGGCCGCCCCCTTCGTGGTGGGCGGCGTACTGGCGTTGTCGGCAACGGCCGCCGCGGCTCCCCCCGACACCGGCATCGGCTCCGGCACGAACTCCGGTACAGACTCGGGTACCGACTCGGCGCTTGCCCCGGTCGACGTGCTCCAGGTGAGCGGGCTGTTCGACGGAATCGTGGTGGACGCGATCGACGCCGCCATCGAGCGGGCCGCCGGGAACGGGTCGCAGGCGCTGATCCTGCAGGTCAACTCCGGCGGCGCCGTCGTGTCCGACCGCGAGATGCGCCAGCTGGTGCAGCGCGTCGCCGACGCGCCGGTGCCGATCGGCATCTGGGTAGGCCCGGCGCGGAGCGCGCGCCTCTACGGCGCGCCGGCTCAGCTGATGGGCGTTGCCGATGTGACCGCAATGGTCAGTGGCAGCAGGGTCGGCCACACCGGCCCCCTCTTCGAGATCGAGACCGCCGACGGGCGCGGCGTCAGCTTCGGGCCGGCCGAGTCGCGCCTGCGCCACGGTTCGCTCAGCTTCCAAGAGGCGCGCAGCCTCGGCGCGTTGCGCCTCGACACGCCCGATGTCGGCGTGCCGACGATTCGCAGCATGGTGCTGGCGATGGACGGCGTCGCGGTTGACCGCGTCGGGGTCGATGGAGTCGTGCTCGACACTGTTTCGGAGGGGGTCGACGACCAAGGTGGTTCCGAGCTGCGGGCCACGCTCGTGAGGTTCTCCAAGCTCGGGCTCGTCAACCAGTTGATGCACACCGTGGCCAGCCCGCCGGTCGCCTACCTGATGGTGCTGATCGGGCTGGCGTTGCTGGTGTTCGAGTTCTTCACCGCCGGTGTCGGGATCGCCGGGGCGGTCGGGGCGGTCTGCACGTTCTTCGGGTTCTTCGGACTAGCCGAACTGCCGGCCAGGGGTTGGGCCGTGGCTCTCATCGTCGCCGCGCTGATCGCGTTCGCGATCGATGTGCAGGTGGGCATCCCCAGGTTCTGGACCGGGGTCGGCATCGTGTTCGTCATCCTCGGCAGCTGGTTCCTCTTCGAACCGCTGCCCGGCACATCGCTGCGCGTCGGCTGGCTCACGTTGCTGGTCGGCATCGGCGGGATGATGCTCACCTTCATCGTCGGCATGCCATCGATGGTGCGCACCCGTTTCGCCACACCGACGATCGGTCGCGAGTGGATGATCGGCGAGCTCGGCACCGCGGTCGGCGATGTCGCGCCCGAGGGTGTGGTCACCGTCGCCAACGCCCGCTGGCGCGCCCGCACCAATCGGGCCACACCGCTGAAGGCGGGCGATGCAGTTCGAGTCGTCGCCATCGACGGCGTCACGCTGGAGGTCGAGCCCGAGGCCGGCGGCGCCCGCGACTATCGCGAACGGCGACCCGCCACGTCGGAATCGTGAACGCGACGCGAAGTTCACCTGCCGTTCATCCCCGGCCACCGCGTAGCACCTCGGGTACGCTCGCAGAACCCGCAAACCACACGGAGTCTGGGGTGGCCTCAACGAGTTCGAACGGCGGACGACCACCAAGGGTGATCGCTGTCGACAAGCGCACCTGGGTTCAAGGCCGTCCAGCGGCCTACAGCGTGGCCGGGCAGGGGATGCCCGTGGTGCTGCTGCACGGCTGGGCGCTCGCCCAGCACACGTACCGCGACGTCGTCGAAACCATCGCCGCCCAGGGTTGTCGGGTCATCGCCCCGGCGATGCCCGGCTTCGGGGGCAGTGGCGACCTGCCGGATGCTTCGTTCTCGCTCAGCGGCTACGCCGAGTGGGTGGTCGACCTGCTCGACGCGCTCGAGCTCGAAGAGCCGGCCGTGGTGGTTGGCCACTCGTTCGGCGGAGCGGTCGCCGTCCGCCTGGCCCACGATCACCGCGACCGGGTGCGCTCGCTGGTGCTGGTGAACTCGGTCGGCGGGTCGTCGTGGCGCAACGGCTCGCGGCTGCGCTCCATCGCCGAGCGTCCGCTGTGGGACTGGGGGCTTCACTTCCCGAGCGACATCTGGCCGATCCGGCAGGCCACCCGTGTGGTGCCGGTGATCGTCGAGGACCTGCTACCGAACCTGGTTCGGCACCCGAAGGCGATGGTGAAGGTGGCCAACCTGGCGCGGCGGGCCGACCTGCGCAGCGAGCTCGAAGTGCTGCGCGACCACGACCTGTCGATCACGATCATCTGGGCCACTCGCGACGGCATCGTGCCGCGTGAATCGTTCGAGGCGCTGTGCGTGGCGTCGGGCGTGGCCGGCACCGTGGTGGAGGGCAGCCACAGCTGGCTGCTCGCCGATCCCGAGCACTTCGGCGAAGTGATCACCAACGACATGAACATCGCCAAGGCGGCGCGCGACCTCGAGGCCGCCGAGCCGACCGATCGGCGGCGTGGGATCAGGCGGGTGCCTTCGCTCAAACGCCGCCGAGGCGCGGACCGCCGATCCGAAGATCGCCGCGCCTCCGAGTGATGCCACGGGCATCGAGCTCGTTGGCCAGCGGCAACGCGTATTTGCGCGACACGCCCAGCGCGTCACGTAGCTGCGACATGGTGATGCCCTCAGGTTCGTGCCGCAGCAGCTCGGCCGCGGTTCGCGCGGCTTGATCGACGGCCGACGGGTGGAAGTGGATGCCGTCGCGCTCCACCAGTAGCCCGCGCCGCACCAGCTCGCGGAGGGTGGTGCGGTCGGCTCCGGTCGGATCGGGTGGTGACGCTCCGCCGGCGCGGAGCTGTTCGAGCACAGGATGCTCGGCGAACTCGTCGCGGGCGTCGGCCGCCATCGCCCGACCACCGTCCACCCGGAACTCGGCGAGGGTGGACAGCACGGTTCGTTCACGCTCGTCGAGCGTGGCGATGTCGAGCCCGATCGCCCCGGCCGCTTCGACTCGTGAGCGAAGTTCGTCGGTGGTCTCGGCCAACGCCGGCGGCGACACGACCCACGCTCCGATCGTGGGCGGCACGTGTTCACCGGTGAGGGCGAGCAGATCGTCGACGGTGGTCCATCGTCGCTCGGCGATCAGCCGCTCGACGCTGTGGTCGGGCGCCGCCTTCGAAGCCGGCAGCACGGGCGCCACGTCGAGCACCTCGCCACCGCCGACGGTCTCGTTGCGGCCCGATTCGCGCAGGATGTAGCGGTCGCCACGCACGAGTGGGAGCGCGCTGGCGAGATGGAGGCGGATCGCTCCGGCCTGCCCCGGCCGGATCGAGTCGGGGCCGAGGATGCGGATCTTCGCCGGCCACTCGCCGGAACCGAAGTAGGCGATGTAGGCGCCGCGCCGCGACACGTCGTGGTCGAGCGACTGGAGCACATCGAGCGTGGCGTCGACTCGCCGGCTGGGTCGCCACTGGGCGAGATGGAGCACGCCGTCGCCGCGGCTGATCTCGTGATGATCGATGCCCGCCAGGTTGAGCGCGACACGGTGACCGGCAGCGATCGCCGGGGTGGTGCGACCGTTGCTCTGGATCGAGCGGATCCGCGCGCTGCGCCCTGCGGGCACCACATCGATGTGCTCGTCGACCTGCAGCGAGCCGCCGGTGAGGGTGCCGGTCACCACGGTCCCGCTGCCTTTGGCGGCGAACGATCGGTCCACCCACAGCCGCGGGCGATCGTGATCGGGCGCCGGTCGCGTGCGCTCGACGAGTCGATCGAGCTCGTCCACGAGCGCCTCGACGCCGCTGCCAGTGGTGCAGCTGACGGGCACGATCGGAGCGTCGGCGAGGAACGAGCCAGCGACACGGTCGATCACGTCGAGTGTCTGCAGCTCCAGCCACTCGTCGTCGACGAGGTCGGCCTTGGTGAGCGCGATCATCCCGTGGCGCAGCCCCAGGAGCTGGAGGATGCGCAGGTGCTCCTCGCTCTGCGGTTTCCAGCCCTCGGTGGCGGCGACGACGAACAGGCAGGCATCGATGCCGCCGACGCCGGCGAGCATGTTGCGGAGGAAGCGCACGTGCCCGGGCACATCGATGAAGCTGATTCCCTCACCCGACGGCAGCGTGGTGTGGGCGAACCCGAGATCGATCGTGAGCCCGCGCCGCTTCTCCTCGGCGAACCGATCGGGATCGGTGCCGGTGAGCTTGAGCACGAGCGACGACTTCCCGTGGTCGACATGGCCGGCAGTGGCGACGACCCTCACGACGGCATCCTCACGACACGGCAGCGACGAGTAGCCGATCGTCGCTCGGCTCCACCGAGCGCAGGTCGAGGTACGTGTGGCCCTCGCGAACCCTGGCGATGATCGGCGGCTCGAGCGACCGCAGTCGGGCGAGGTGGTCGCCGTCGAGGCGGAGCCCGTAGGAAGGCATCGTGGCGCCGGGCGCGGAACCCGCACCGGGTAGCGCGTCGGTGGGCACGGCCGTGGCCTGTGGGCACTGCGCCTCGATCGTTTCGGCTCGCGTGCGCAGCTCGCCAACCGGTGTGGCGACCATGCGCCAGAACGGGATCTCGGTAGCGGCGCGGCGATGGAGGTACGAAAGGGCGGTTGCCTGGAGAGCGGCGAGCGTGAGCCCGCCTGGGCGCAGGGCGCGGGCCAGCGGATGCCGGCCGCATGCGGCGACGAGGTCGGCCGACCCGGCGATGATGCCGGCTTGCGGACCGCCGAGCAGCTTGTCGGCGCTGAACGTGATCAGGTCTGCCCCGGCGGCGAGAGTCTGCACGGCAGCGGGTTCGTCGGCGAGCCATGCGGGTGGTGGCCCCTTGAGCCACGGACACGTAGCGTCGAGCAGACCGCTGCCGATGTCGGCCACGATCACGACCCCGAGCTCGGCGAGTTGGGCGACGGCGGTGCCTTCGACGAATCCCTCGACGCGGTAGTTGCTGGGGTGCACCTTGAGCACCATCGCCACGTCGGCCGTCTTCCTGGTGAGGGCGCGGCGGTAGTCGCCCACCCGAGTGCGGTTCGTGGTGCCGACGTCGACGAGCGTGGCCCCCGACTGCTCGAGCACCTCGGGGATGCGGAAACTGCCCCCGATCTCCACGCTCTCGCCGCGGCTGACGAGCACCTGCCGGCCGCTCGCCAGTGCCGCGGCGACGAGCAGCACCGCGGCCGCGTTGTTGTTGACGATCATCGCCGCCTCGGCCCCGCACAGCCTGGCGAAAAGCTGGCCGACGGCGTGTTGGCGTGAACCACGCTCGCCCGTGCCCAGATCGAGCTCGACGTTCACCGGGTGGGCTGATCGGGCGATCTCCACCGGCGCCCGCCCGAGGTTGGTGTGCAGCAGCACGCCGGTCGCATTGACGACGGGTGTGAGCAGCGTGCGCGTGAAGGCTTCGGCTCTTGCCGGGGCCGACCGGGCATCACCGGCGGCGATGGCTTCGCGGGCGAGATCGACGCAGATCGCATGAGGGAGCCCTGACGGGGCGAGCGACCTGGCCAGCGTGTCGACGCTTGGCGGTCGGTCGGTCGGCGCTGCTGTGCTCATCGGTGTCCGAGCGTAGGCTGCCCCGGCGATGTTGTCCGTTCCGATCGTCCAGCTCGATCCCGAGCTCCCCCTTCCGGCGTACGCTCATCCCGGCGATGCCGGCCTCGACCTGCGGGCCCGGATCGACGTCACCGTTGCTCCAGCCGGCGGGCGCACGCTGGTGCCAACCGGTATTTCCGTCGCGATCCCTCCGGGCTACGCGGCGTTCGTCCTGCCGCGCAGCGGGCTGGCGCTGAAGCACGGCGTCGGCCTGGCCAACACGCCGGGACTGATCGACTCGGCGTATCGGGGCGAGCTGAAGGTGGTGCTGCTCAACACCGATCCCGTCGAGCCGTTCGAAGTGCATCGCGGCGACCGCATCGCCCAACTTGTCGTGCAGCGTGTCGAAGAGGTGGCGTGGCAGGTGACGAGATCGCTCGACGGGCACGACCGCGGCGGCGGCTTCGGCCACACCGGCCGCACCTGACCCCCCGTCCCCTCCCAACTTTGTCGGTCTCGACACGTTCAGCCGGTCGAGACCGACGGAGATCGGGGTCTCGCCGGTCGGAGCACCTGTGCCGCCAACCACGTGGAGATCGGCACTGCCGCGACGAGCCCGATCGAGCCAACCAGCGAGCGAACGATCTCGACCGCGACGATCTCGCGCGTCGCGACACCGCCGATGCTCTGGCCCGCCTCGCTGAACAGCAGCAGCAGCGGCAGCGATGCGCCTGCATAGGCGAGGAACAACGTGTTGACGGTGGAGGAGATGTGGTCGCGGCCGATCCGCAGCGCGCTCGAGTACAGCTCGGCGGTCGTCAGCTCGGGTTGCGCGGCGCGAAGTTCCCAGACGGCCGACACCTGGGTGACCGTCACGTCGTCGAGCACGCCAAGAGATCCGATCACCACGCCGGCGAGCAGCAGACCGCGTGGATCGATCGGCACCCCGAGTGCGTCGAGGAACTGCGTGCTGTCGTCGGCGTAGCCGGTGAAGTGCGCGGCGTGGATGAACAGCCAACTCAAGATGCCCGTCACGACCAGCGCGGCAAACGTGGAGAGCAGCGCCACCGTGGTGGTGGTGGTGAAGCCGTGGGCGAGGTAGAGGGCGATGAAGGCGATGACCGATGAGCCGACGAGCGCAACCAGAACGGCACTGTTTCCGTCGAGCAGCGACGGCAACAGGAACACCACCAGCACGGCCAGGCTGGCGGCGAGCCCTGCGAGAGCGCCCACTCCGCGCCATCGTCCGAGCAGCACGATCACCGCAGCGAACACCATCACCAACATCAACATCGACGTGGAGCGTTCGTACTCGTAGAAGGAGTACGTGATCGTGCCGTCGACGGTCTCACCGATGAGCACGAGGATGTCGTCGCCGGCGGTCATCTGCCGCCCTGCGGCGCCGGTCGCCTGTTCGAGCGTGAACACCTCGCCGGCCGTCTCCCCTTCGGTCACGCTGATCGTGGCGGTGCGGCACTCGGATGTGTCGTCGTACGAGCACGGACCGACGGCCACCGACTGCACCCGGGCACCGACGGGATCGGCGGCGAGCAGGGCTGGATCTGCCGATGAGCCCGAGCTGCCACTGGGCCAGAGCAGCACCAGCCCGACGATCGTGATTGCAGCGCATACGAGCACGGCGATCTTCAACGTGCGTTCGATGGCCGGTGCCGTCGCGGCGCCTGGCTCGAGAGGCCCGCGCGCCTGGTGGTTGTGGTGTGCATGTGCCATGTCGGCCCAGTGTGGCCTACGGTTCCCGGCCGTGACCGTCATCGCGATCCACAACGAGGATTGGGGCTTCGAGACGAACTGCTTCGTGTGCGAGCCGAAGAACGATCACGGTCTGCGGATCCCGTTCTTCCACGACATCGACGCCGGATGCGTGTTCGCCGAGTTCGACCTGCCGAACTCGTTCAGTGGCGCTCCGAAGTTCGTGCACGGAGGCGTGACCCTGGCGATCATCGACGAGGCGATGGCCTGGGCGTGCATCGCCGTCGGGCATCGCTGGGCGGTCACCGTGGAGACCACCACCCGTTTCCTGGGAGCCGTGTACGTCGACAAGCGGTACCGGGTGGAGGCCCGCGTCGGCGAGACGACACCGGAGCAGATGCGCGCCGAGGCGGTGGTGCTCGACGCGAAGGGCCGCGTGCGGGCCGAGGCCAACGCCGTGTTCGCAGTGCTCGGCGAAGCGCAGGCCGCACGCGCGATCGGAACCAGCGTCGCCGATCTCGCCGACGCTCCCAACCTGAGCGGCTACACAACGCCCTGATCAGCTCAGCAGCGCTGCGGCCGCCGACAACCCACTCAGCGCCGCACCCTCCATGTTCGGTCCGGCCATGTTCGGTCCGGC
>CXWL01002137.1_pt1 | contig 36138 bp, 33 predicted proteins | sample 590931 | NCBI WGS metagenome assembly CXWL01 (sample SAMEA3498368, study PRJEB10139) | groundwater metagenome | biome: water well; material: biofilm material | place: Germany | collected 2015-04-27
CCGGGCGGCGCGGCGCGCGGGGATGACGGCGGCGGTCATGACCACCACGGTGGCGGTGATCGTGGCCACCACGTAGTGCCAGATATTCCACGCGACCTGGAAACTGTCGGCGGAGAAGATGCCGCGGATGCGGATGGGCCACTTGGAAACGCCATAGGTGACACCCGCGCCCATCGCCCAGCCGCCGAGGGTGCCGATCACCAGCACGATGGTGCCGAGCCAGAGGAAGATCCGCGAAATGTCGCGCCGCGTGTAACCCATCGAGCGCAGGATCGCGATCTCCTTGGTCTTCTCGATGACGATCATCGCGAGGGTGTTGAACATGCCGAGGCCGGAGATCAGGATGATGGTCGAGACGGTCAGCGCCGCAGAGATCTGGAGGGCCTGGAAGGCCTGGAGCCAGCTTTCCTCGCGCTCCTGCCAGCTCTTGGTGCTGTGCCGGAGCACCTCCTCCATTTGCGCCGCATCCTGGGGCGCGCGGTCGCGGTCAAACAGCGCGACCTGGATGAAGGAGGCCCCGCTGGTTTTTTTCAACAGGGAGCGCGCCTCGCCGAGGTGCAGGTAGATGCGCACCTTGTCGATGTCGCTCACGCCCGTGGTGTAAATGGCCGACAGCCGGTAGCGGCGCTGCTCGGTGCCGGCCTGCAGGATGAACGAGTCACCCACCGCGAGCTGCAACCGCTCGGCCAGCACCTTGCCCATGAGCACGCCCTGCGGGGTGTTGCGGAAATCCTCGAGGCTGCCGCTGCCGCGCAGGACCTGGGCCGCCAGATCGGACACGGCCAGGTGGTCGTCCAGCTTGATGCCGTAGACCTTGGCCGAGTCGTTCTTGAAGGAGCTGTCCGCGATCACCGTGCCCTCCACGACGATGGAGACTCCGGCGACGTTGTGGAATTTGCGCAGCGCCTCGGTCAGGAGCGCGGGATCCTCCACCCCGGCGATGTATTTGCGCGCCGAGCGGTCGGTGGTCACCTCGAACTTGCTGGCGTCTGCGTTATGGCCCGCCGCCGCCATGGAGAAAATGGTGGCCTGGATCTTGTCCTCGATGCGGATGGCGCCGTTGGTTCCCAGAATGGTCCGGATGAAGAACTGCTCGAACCCGCTGGTCTGGGCCTGGGTGACGATGAAGAAGCCCACGCCAAAGATGATGCCCGCCAGGCTCATCAGCATGGAACGCTTGCGGGCCGTCAGGAAACGGAGGGCGATGCGGAGGTTGTTGGACACGGGTCAGGAGAGAGGAGCAGGGAGAAAGGAGAAGGGATGATGAAGCGGTGGAGTTTTCAACCCCCAACGCAAATGTGTCAGTTCACGACTTCTAATTGGTATTTGGAAATGGCTGTTGGCCAGCGGTCAGCCGGCAGTGCCTTTCCGATATTTCACTACCCTTCGCTTCATTTTCCATGTCCGTATTCTGTGCTCGTTGTTTGGAGTCCTTTCTCCCTGCGCCTTTCTTCCTTCTCCGTTCCTGTTCAGCATTGTCCCTGCTCCCTGCTCCTTTCTCCCTTCTCCGGCCTCCTGGTCCTCAGTTCGGCAACACCTGGGTGCGCACGCGTTCGCCTTCGCGGAAGCGGTCCTGCTGCTCGACGACCACCTGTTCGCCTTCCGCCAGGCCGCTGACCACCTCGACCTGGTAAAGGCCTTCGTAGCCCTTCACCACCTTGCGCCGCACCAGCCGGCCGCCCGCGACCACATAGAGGTAATCACCCACCATGGCTCTGCGGGGAATAATCACGGCATTGGCCCGTTCCGCGATGATGATGCTCACTTCGCCGGTCAGCCCCGGCAGCAACACCCGGCCTTCAGGCAGGGCGATATCGAGGAAAACGGTGTAGCGCTGCGTGGTGGCATCGGCGGACGGGAGGATCTTGGAAATCACCGCATTGTATTGGTCGGCGCCGAAGGTGAGGAACCGCACCGTGGCCTTCTGGCCCAGCTTGATGGCCGCGAAGTTTTCCTCGGTGATCTTGGCCTCGATCGTGCGGCCGACGGCGATGATGGTGGCGATGGGTGAATTGCTGCCGATGAGGTCCCCGACCCGGGCGGCCACGGTCGTCACCACGCCGTCGGAAGGCGCGGTGATGGTCATCTTGGTCTTTTCCCGGGTCTTGGCGCGCAGGCTGTTTTCGTAATTTTCCAGCAGGAGGCGGCTGTTGACCTCGTCGAGCTCCATGCGCTGCTCCAGTTGTTGGAAAAGCCGCTTCTGTTTCTCAAATTCGGCGGCGGGATAGGTGCCGGCCTTGGTCTGACGGTCCAGGTTCTCCAGCGTGTCCTTCATGTTCAGCACCTCGGGCCGGAGCGTGGAGCCCAGCTCGACCCGGCGCTTGGCGGCGGTGATCTCGTTCCGGATGCGTTCGATCTCGAGGTCGATGTCGCCGGTGTCGATCTGGACGAGGACATCGTTCTTGAACACCCGCTGGCCGATGTCCAGGGAGCTGGAGCTGACGCGTCCGCCGACCTCGCTCTTCAGCTCGATGGTGAATTCCGCCTTCACCTCCATCGTGCCCTGCACCGTGCGCACCGACTTGCCTGTGGCGGCGACGGCCACCAGCGCCACGGGGCGCAGGGTGTAGGCCACGCCATAGATGATCCCGGCCGCCACGAGCGCCAGCACGGCCAGGCGGAGAATCCAGTTCGGCGCTGCTGTCTTCCCCTGGCTCATTTGGTTGCGGCCACGTTGGCCAGCACCGGATCTTCCATGATCGTGCCCAGGAAATCGCCGGTCTTGAGCAGATAATCCGTCCGGGCGTTGTGCGCGTTGATCTGGGCGTCATACAGGCTGAGTTGCGCCTGGCTGACATCGGCCTCGGATTTCACCCCGCGCTTGAATTCCTGTTGCACCGACTGGAGCGCACCCTCCCCGTTGCTCAGGAAGCGGTCATAGATCGACATGTTCCGGGCCGAAAAATTAATCAGCTTCACCTGGGTCTGGGCATCCTGGGCCAGCCGGGCGGTCAATTGCCGGTAGTCATTCTCCAACTGGCGGCGGCGGGCCAGGGAACTGCGCACGGCGGCGCCGGAAGCAAACCCGTCAAAAAGGGTCCAGTTTACGGAAATCCCGGCATAAATTGACGTCTGCGTGTAGCTGTCGATGGTGCCGTAGAGATTGTTTTGCTGATCCTGGCTGAGGCCCAGCGTCACATTCGCCTTCGGTCGCAGGCGGGTCCTGGCGTTGGCATAGTTCAGATTTTCGACCTCGAGCTGGCTCCGGAGCGTGGCCGCCTCGGTGGTGGGTGGATCATTCTGGGTCAGAAAACCGGCCAGCAGCTTGTCGTAGGCCCCCGCCCCGTAGCCGGTCGCCGGCAGCGAATCGGGAATCGCTTCATCCGCCAGCACCCCCTGGCCGCTCAGACGGGCCAAGGATGCCTTGGCCGTCTGGAAATCGAACTCGGTGCGCTCGAGGGCGAGCTGGGCCTGTTCCGCCGTCAGGCGGGCTATTGCGATCTCCGCCCCGGAAATGACCTTCTGCAGCAGGCGTTCCTCCTCCTGCTTCAGTTTCTCCTGCGTCACTTCCACATAAAACCGGGCGCGCTTGACCGCCAGTTTCTGCCCGATGAGGCGCAGGTAGGCGCCGCGCAATTCCTGCGCCAGCAGGCGGTAGCCCTCGCGATAATGACCTTGGGAGATTTTTTGCTGAATCTCGCCGATGCGGGCGGCATTGCGGCGTTCGCCCCAGTAATACAGCGGCTGGGACAGGGTGGCGGAGTAAGGCGTCTTGCTGACCCGGTAGGAGTTCGCCGTGGAGGGCTGGTTGGGGTAAGTAAAGGCGTTCCGGTCCTCCGACTTGTAGTAACTGGCTCCGGCGCTGATAAAGGGCAGCAATCCGGCTTGGGCGATGATACGGCTTTCCTCCGCAATCTCGAGGTCCAACGCCCGGTTGATCATGCGGGGGGACTGCTGCACCGCCGCATCCAGGATCGCCTGCAGCTGGGGGAATATTTTCTCCGGCAGAGCCAGATCTGGGGCGACCGGCGCCGCCGCCAAATGACCGAGGGCGAGGCACGGCACGGCTAGGAGGAATCTGAAAGCTTTCATGGTTGGTGGAGACTGGACAGGCCGCCGCAAAGCCTGTGCCTTGGCAATCAGGAAATTATTCGCCCTCCCCGCTCTTCCCCGACGGGGAAAGCCCTTGCCTCGTGCTTGACGCGCTCGCTACAACTAGGGCCATGTGGAATGCCGCTCGAAGCCTCACCCTCAGCCTTTGGCAACAGCGCCGTCTCGGGTGGCAATTTACCAAACGCCAGGTCGAGTTGCGTCACAAAGGCAGCCATCTGGGCTTGGCGTGGTCCTTCCTCAGCCCCCTCCTCATGCTGGGGCTGTATGTGCTGGTTTTTGGGTTCATCTTTGACGGGCGCTTCAAGCCGGACGATGCGACCGAGTCCCGGATCGAATACGCCCTGGTCATCTTCCTGGGGCTGGCGCTGCACCATTTCGTGGCGGAGGTCATGACCACCGCCCCCGCGCTCATCGTGGGCAATCCAAATTTCGTCAAGAAGGTCGTCTTCCCGCTGGAGATCCTCCCGGCCGCCAACGTCGGGGCCGCCTTGGTGCATTTTCTGATCACGCTCGGGCTGATTTTCGGCGGAGCGCTGGTCTGGTCGGCCCCGCTGACCTGGGGGGTGCTCTGGCTGCCGGTCTTGCTGGTGCCCATGTTGCTGGCCGCGCTCGGATTTTCGCTGGGGCTGTCCGCCGTGGCGGTATTCTGGCGCGACCTCATGCAAATCACGCAGTTTGCCATCCTTGCCCTCCTGTTTGCCAGCGCCGTGTTTTATCCCCTCGCCAAGATCCCCCCGGCGGCTTGGACGGTCCTGAAATTCAATCCCCTGCTCCTCGCCATCGACGAAGCCCGCGGCACCGCTTTCTGGGGCCGGCCGCTGAACCTCACGCATCTCGGCTATCTGTATGCTTTCGGCCTCGCCACTTACTTCGCCGGGGCCACCCTTTTCCAGCGTCTCCGCTCCAGCTTCGCCGACGTGTTGTAGCCCGAAGGCAACGAACCGGTTTAACCACGGATTGCCCGGATTCGATCTGGATAAAGGCCAAGACACATGTGGCCACAGCAGTGGACAACAGTGCGGTTTCTGTGCTCTCCGCGTTAAAATCCGCCTCAGTCCCTTTTTGTGTTTTTGTGGCCAATCCGCCTCGGTCCTTCGCGCCCTTCGTGGTTAAAAAACCTTGGTCTATCGCAGAGCGCCGCAACGACGGAACCCCCCGGCCCTTGACAAGTCATCTTGCGTAGGAAAAAGTAAGCTATGCAACTCACCCTCTCCAGCAAGGGCCAGATCGTCCTGCCCGCGCCCATGCGCCGCCGCCTCCGGCTCAAGGCCCGCTCCAAGCTGGAAATCGAGGAACGCGATGGAGGCCTGTTCCTCCGCCCGGCCAGGGCTCCGCAGGTGTTCGAGCCCATCGACTATCCGCCCCCCGGCTCGCTAAAACCCGGTCCCCACGACTACGCGCTCGACCGGCTCTTCGGAGAAGAGTCCGTGCCCGATGATCTATGAACGGGACTGATATTCGCCAGTGGGATATTGTGCGTGTCCGAATCCGGCCCGAAGACCGGGACGAACATCCCGCCGTGGTCCTTACTTGTGACGAATTCTGTTCCGACCCGGAAAAGGCCATGGTCAATGTCCTCTACGGCACCACTCGCCGACCCGGTCGGGAACCGCGCACGCACGAAATTGTTTTAAATGGCGCTGATGGCCTCGACCACTCCACGCTTTTTAGTTGCGGCCATCTTTATACTGTCGACCGACGGAAGATCACCGCTGTCACCGGCCGGGTCGCGCCCGAACGCCGCCGGCAGATCGGCCGCAAGATCGTAGCTACTTATCGCCTGCCCCTTTGAGCGTCCGCCCATCCCCGCCTTGAGCGTTAAAAGTTGAGCGTTGAACGTTGCTATGCCGGGTGACGTCAGCCGCCGCGCAGGCCGGCGGACGAACCCAGGGATTCCAGCCCAGCCACTGCGAAGGCAGGGCGACTGGTCCCGTGAATCCAGAAGGATTCAACAGGAAAGAATCAACAGGGTATACCGGGTTGGTAGTTCTGCCGCGGCGAAAGCCGCAGGACAGACCCCGGGCGGCGACCACGCCGCAACAGGGTAACCCACAACGGTGCACGCTTGGCTGAAAGGGCCCTGCGCTACCACCCGGTAACAGGGCACGATCAATCTGACCGTTGACATGATGTTCTTACATGATAGCTTGAAAGCATGGAAAATTCCACGCTCACCGAAAGAGGCCAGATCTCTGTGCCGGCCTCCCTGCGCAAATCCATGAAGTTGCAGCCGGGGCAGAGGCTGCGCTGGCAGCGCATTTCCGACCGGGAAATGCGGGTTTCGGTGGAAACCCCGCCGGTGCGTGGCCCCTTGGGGGTGCTCGGTTACGCCCAAAAGCTTCGCCCCGGACCAGCGCGCCGCACGGCGAGTTGGATGCGTGAGTTGCGGGCGGGAGAAAAATAACCATGTGGGTCGTCGACACCTGCATCGTGCTCGATGTCTTGGAGAATGACCCCGCCTTTGGCCGTCCCTCCGCCAAGCTGCTCCAGAAATTGTTGCCCCAAGGGCTGACGATCAGTCCGGTCACCATGGTTGAGCTCTCGGCCGCATTTTCTGGTGACTTGGCCGAACAGAAGCGCTTCCTGGATCAAGCCGGCATTTCCTACGAGGAGCCTTGGACGGCAGCCGACACCGAGCTGGCCTGCGCCGCTTGGAATGCTTACGTTGTCGCCAAACGTCAGGCTCGGGCGACCAGGCGGCCCGTCGCCGATATTCTCATTGGTGGATTCGCGGCGAACCGCACCGGCCTGGTCACGCGCAATCCCCGTGATTTCAACCGCTGGTTTCCGCGCCTGAGGCTGCAAGCACCAAGCGCGCCCGAGCCACTGTAGCGCGAGTCCCGGCCCTCCGCTTTCTGTCCTCCGTCCACCGTTCTCAGCCCTCCGTCCTCTTTGCCTCGGTTTCGCAGCAACGAGAACCGAGGACAAATACCGGGCTGGTAGCCCCACGACAGGCTCGGGGCCCTGAGCTAGTCGAACGGGCAACCAGCAACGGCACGTCCACCGTGTTGCTTCCCGCCTCCCTCCTCCCTTCTCCCTTCCCCTAAATCTCCTTGCTCCCTGTTTCCGATGCTCGACATCTTGAACCGGCCGACTACCCTTTGCTTATGCCTGTAAAAGCCACGGCCCGCCGAAACGATCATCCAGGCTTTTACCTGGACCGTTCCTGCTTCGACCTGGGCTCGTCGGCGCAGGAGCCGGACGATCTGGCCTACTGGCTGAAACAACCTCCCGACGCCCGATTGGCGGGCATCGAGTTTCTGCGTCGTCAATTCTACTCATATGGAGAAGCTGGACGCGAATTTCGCCGACTTCTTGAGATCACTCAACCGTCACGGGGTTGAATGCTACCCCTCTCTCGCGTAGTCTTCGCGAAATATCACCAATGAATTAGGACGCCCTCGGGATCGGTCCTAAACGAGGGCGTTCAATATCTGGTCGTAGGCGGCTACGCGGTCGGTTATCATGGTTTTGTCCGGGCCACCGGCGATCTGGATGTGTTCGTGGGTATCACCCCGGCCAACGCCGACAATCTGGTCGCCGCCTTTCATGATTTTGGCTTCAACGTGCCCGAACTGACCCCGGCGGTTTTTCTGGAGAAGGGAAGAATTGTCCGCATCGGTGTTCCCCCGCTCCGCCTGGAGGTCATGAACGAGATTTCCGGCGTTTCCTTTGCTGAGTGCTATGTCCGCCGGATCGAGGAAACGATCGATGGTGTCGGGATTAACTTCATCGACCGGGAAAAACTCATCGACAACAAGCGTTCGGCCGGCCGGCCGAAAGATCTCGCTGACGTGGATGCGCTGACCAGGCAGACCTCACCGGAATAGACACACCGTCAACCTCACCCCTCCCCCTCCTCCCTGTTCCCTTATCTTTTCTCCAGCAGAGCCCGCCTCCGGCCTCCCTTCTCCGACCAGTCAAACGACTATGGCTTGCGCGGGCTGGGCGCCACGGCAGCATTTTCTGCCAGAGATAAGTCATGCCCATCACTCCTCCTTTCTTCCGTCTCCTTTCTCCTTTCTCCCCCGGAAATACGTTTGGAGCCATGCTCCAAAACTATTTCCGGAGTGGCTGGGCCTTCCTCATTCCCTACCTCGCGGCCTATCTGCTCTACGCCTGGCTCCGCTGGCCCGTCAATCCGGCTACTGGTTTACTGCATCCACCAAGGAACAGAGAAAAGTTCGACTTAGCTCTAGACGGGCGAGAGGAGTTGCGCTTTCGTAACACGCATCCGATGCTACACCGTTATATTAAGGACCATTTCCGTGTAGCCGTAGGCCTCGCCACCCCGCGAGAGTGTAAAGTGTTAGTGCCTAAGGTCGCAGAAACGCCTTAGGAAAGCAGCAAACGTTAATATGAAACTGTCCATAGTCGCCACCCTCTATTGCTCGGCTGTTTACGTTGATGAATTCTGTCACCGGGCAGGCCAGGCGGCTGGTGCTATTGCGGGTGACGACTACGAGATCATCTTAGTCAATGACGGCTCGCCGGACAACAGCCTCGATCTAGCGATCGCCCGCAGCCAGGCGGATGCGCATGTGATCGTCGTCGATCTCTCCCGCAATTTCGGACACTATAAGTCGATTATGACGGGGCTGGCGCACACCCGAGGCGAGCATGTCTTCCTGATTGACAGTGACCTCGAGGAGGAACCTGAATGGCTGAATCCCTTTTACGCACAGCTGCAGAGCGACGGTTGTGACGTTGTTTACGGGGTGCAAGAAAATCGCAAAGGTGGCCTCTTTGAACGCTGGAGCGGTTTTTGTTTTTATCGCATCTTCCGCCTGTTGACCGGTCTTACGCTGCCGGACAACCCGACCACCGCCCGACTGATGTCGAGACGCTACGTTGATGCGCTCTTGCGCCACGACGAGCGCGAGGTTTTTCTCGCCGGGTTGTGGCACATCACGGGATTTGATCAACGAGCGCAGCCCGTGGTGAAACATGCAACGAGCGAGACCACTTACACTTTTCGCCGCAAGATGTCTTTGCTCGTAAACTCCGTGACCGCGTTCAGCAACGTTCCGCTGATCGGGATTTTCTACACCGGTATCGTTATCTCTTTGCTCGCTGCGGCCTACATCGGCTACCTCGTGGCGCATTGGTTGTTCCTTGCCAATCCGCCAAGTGGCTGGACCTCGGTGATGGCGTCCATCTGGCTGCTGGGCGGACTGGTGATCTCGTTCATTGGCGTCATTGGCATCTACCTATCGAAGATTTTCTCGGAAACAAAGCGACGTCCATATACGATCATTAAATGCGTATATAGCTGCGGTCTACCACGACAATGAGAACGAAAATCGCCTCCAAAGCCAGGGTGCGTTCGAACGTAGATTGGTCCAGATACCCCCGAAATGACGGCGTAGGTCCGTGCTTCGTCTCCGGTCGACCGATTGCAATCAAGCCGCACGCCGTTGTGCCGGCTTCGTGTAACCAAGCTAGTTGATGCCCCCATGGCTTATCTATCACCGGTCAGGCTCGCTCAAATCGGATTCAAATCGTTGGGCAAAAACGTCAAGATCAGCGACAAGGCCTCAATATATGACCCCGACCGGATCGAAATCGGGGATCATTCCCGGATCGACGATTTTTGCGTGATCTCGGGAAAGGTGACGATCGGCCGCAATGTGCATATCGCCATTTACTGCAATCTTGCCGGCGGCTCGGAGGGCATAACCATCGAGGATTTCGCCGGTGTTGCCTACGGTAGCAGCGTGTTCACCCAAAGCGACGACTACACCGGGATCGCCCTGACTGGTCCAACCGTCCCGGCACGTTTCAAGAAGGAAACCAAGAAGCCCGTCCGGCTATGCCGGCATTGCATCATCGGCACTGGATCGGTGATCTTTCCCGGAGTCACGCTGGCCGAGGGCACCTCGGTCGGTGCTATGTCGCTGGTCAATCGATCTACGATCGAGTGGTCGATCTACTTTGGCGTGCCGGCGCGCAAAATCAAGGATCGGCGGCGCGAGATGTTGGAGCGTGAGAAGGAATACCTCGCATGGGAAAAAGACAACCATGGCGCGATCATTGACAGGACGTGAGAGCCTCTTGAGACGGACGGCGGCATGGGAATTCCCAAAAAAACAGCTCGTGTATTGGGAGGCTTGCTAGTCTGTCCTATGGTCACCTTAATTCATCCCGTTTCCCCAATTCGTTTCCGGAACAATTTATCGTTGCCGGTTATTGTCCGACGTGGACCCGGAGTGACCTCTGAGAAGGTTGATCCCTGCTGATGTCTGATTCTCTGATACCATTCAACAGCCCCCTCTTTCTAGAAGAGGGTCTTGCCCATGTGCGCACGGCATTTCTGAATCGTCACGTTTCCGGCGATGGCGAGTTCACCCGGCGCTGCCAAGAATTCTTCTCGGAGCATCTCGGAGCCGATAAAACGCTACTCACTACTTCCTGCACCGACGCGCTGGAAATGTGTGCCCTGTTGCTCGAGATCAAACCCGGTGACGAGGTGATCATGCCGGCGTTCACCTTCGTATCGACCGCCAATGCCTTCGTCCTTAGGGGCGCCCGCCCCGTTTTTATCGATATTCGTACGGATACGCTCAATATCGACGAAACCCAAGTGGAAGCCGCCATCACCACTCGCACTCGGGCGATTGTGGTAGTGCATTATGCCGGGGTGGGCTGCGAAATGGGCACCATCTCCGCCATTGCGGCACGCCACAGTCTGCCGGTGATCGAGGACAATGCCCACGGGCTTCTTGGAGCCTATCGGGGCAAGCCGCTCGGTTCCTTTGGGCAGTTGGCCACCCTAAGCTTCCACGAGACAAAGAACTTGAGTTGTGGTGAAGGTGGCGCCCTAGTGATCAACGAAGCTAGGTTCACCGAACGAGCCGAAATCCTGCGTGAGAAAGGCACTGATCGCAGCCGTTTCTTCCGAGGAGAAATCGACAAATATACCTGGCGGGATATTGGCTCGAGTTTTCTGCCTTCGGACATACTGGCCGCTTTGCTCTGGGCCCAAATCGAAATCGTCGATGCCATCCAGGCGAAAAGGCGCGCGATATTTGAGCGATACGCTGCGAGCCTGCACCCTTGGGCGGACAGCCACGGGACGCGCCTGCCCACAATTCCCGACCATTGTACCTGCAGTTACCATCTGTTCTACCTGCTGCTGCCCGACGCCTGGGTGCAAGGCGCGTTCATCCAGCATCTGCAGGCCAACCGCATCAATGCGGTCTTCCACTATCAGCCATTGCATCTGACTCCCATGGGGCGGCGATTCGGCGGCCAGACCGGCCAGTGTCCGGTGACTGAGTCCGTCGCAGCACGGGTGGTCCGACTCCCATTTTATTTTGATCTCAGTGCCGCTGATCAAGATCGCGTGATCGGAGCCGTGCATTCATTCACTCCATAACCTGATCCCAGTCTACCACTCCGCATGTTGATGCATACTAGCCGCCGGATACAATCGAGATCCGCATCAAAGGTTAGTTCGGCATTGAGCGGCACAACGGACGGTGAGAAACAAGGCAATCCATGAGTGGCACCAACAAATTTTTCATCACCGGCAGAAACTTTATCCTGACGGTTGAAAGGTTCGCGCTAGTCGTTGCGGTCATCGCGAGCATTACCCTTATCGGCTGGTTCTTATGGCTTTGCCACTTCGGCATAGATTTTACCGATGAAGGCTTTTACCTCAATTGGATCGCCGATCCCCGAATTTACAAAGCATCCCTCTCCCAATTCGGTTTCATATATCATCCCCTGTATCAATTGCTCGGCGGGAACATTGTTTTGCTCAGGCAAGCGAACATCCTCATCATGTTGTCGTTTGCCTGGTTATTGTTTTTTACCCTTTTCCGAACTTATGCGGGAAGAAACGAGGCGTCAGATCCATGGCAACCATTACCCTGTGCCGGACTGGCCTTTGTTTTATCCACCAGTGCCTTGGCGTTATTGCATTTGTGGTTACCCACCCCGAACTATAACAGCCTCGCCCTGCAGGCGCTTTTACTTGCGGGGGTTGGAATCCTCTTAGCCAAGGCCGACTCTTCGCGAAATAGTCTGTTGGGATGGGGACTCATAGGATTCTCGGGGTGGTTGGCTTTCATGGCCAAGCCGACCACGGCTGCAGCCTTGGGCCTTGTCATTGCCATTTACCTGGTCATGTCCGGAAAGCTTAGGATCCGGATGCTGGCGCTATCTGTCGCGATTGCGGCCATCCTCGTTTTGCTTTCCGCCTGGTACATTGACGGTTCGGTGGAGCTTTTCCTCTTGCGCTTAGCTAAGGGGGCCGAAGACGTACAAAGACTTCAGGCCGGCTACGCACTTAGTGATATATTCCGCTGGGATGATTTCGGTTTCTCCCGGAACGAAAAAATCACGTTAGCCGGCAGCAGCATCTTCATTTTTTTTGCGACCTACTTAAGCTATTCAAGTGGGCAAGCTCAGCGATTGTTTGCTGCTGCTCTCACTTTGCTTATCTCTGCTTTTTGCCTATTGGTATTACTTCGCAATTCCGGATTCAAATTATCTCTGATCCCCAACTTCGCGCTGCTGTTTCGGCCTCTTAACTTTGGACTACTATTTTGGGCTGCACCCATCGGTGCTGTCTTGGCCGTAGCGACCTTGCTGTATAAAGACTTCCCTAGACTGCCCTCACGCGATAGCTGGGCGTTGGTGATCAGCTTCGTCTTTTTCCCTTATGTTTATACCATTGGCTCCAATAGTAATTGTTGGTATGGAGCTTCTGATGCGGCAATTTTTTGGGTGTTAGCGGGGGGCATTGTCTTGGTTTTGCCACAACTCCATGGAACATCATGGCGAATCTACCTGCCCCTGGCCACTATGGTCCAAGCGGGCACCGTTACTCTGCTTAGCCTCAGCACCGAGTCCCCATATCGTCAGACACAGCCCTTGCGCCAAAATCACGACATGATTCAAATTGCATACACCGGATCGCAGCTTTGGGTTTCGCCTGATTTTGCTATCTATGTCCGCACGCTGGATCACTTGGCCAAGCGGGGGGGGTTCAAGCACGGCACGCCAATGATCGACCTTACCGGTCATTACCCAACAGCACTGTACGTCCTCGGGGCCAAAGCCGTCGGGTTGGCTTGGATGATAGGTGGTTATCCGGGTAGTGATATGATGGCGTCCGGCGTCCTCGATCGCGTGTCTCTGGAAGACTTGAAAAATGCTTGGATTCTTACTGAGCCGGCCGGGCCCCGTAAACTGTCGCCTGATATTTTGAAGCGATACGGCATTGATTTGGCGAAAGACTATGTCGAAGTGGGGAAACTAGATTCTCCTACCGGATACTATCCAGAAAGTTACATGCAGCATTTGCTCAAGCCCGCGAGGTAACTCGAAATCCCGATTAATCCGCAATCCTGACATGCTGCCAGCCCGATCTTTTTCTACCGCCGGTGCCTGGAATTACTTCCGTAGCGGCTGGGCCTTCCTTATCCCCTACCTCGCCGCGTATTTACTCTACGCATGGCTGAAGTGGCCAGTCAATCCGGTGGACAGTGGACAGTGGACGGTGATACCATGCCTTCTTCATTTCTATTGGGCGTTGCATGCGATCAATTTGATACTTGCAGCGATCGCCCTGCGCGCATGGTTTCGGACATCTATTGTTAGCTGCCCACCGTTCACCGTTATCTGGCGCTTTGCGCCATGGCTCTGCCTCGCCCTTCTTTTCTACATCCCTGGCGTCTATCTCGAGTGGCCGTCTGACCCGTGGCACCACCTCCAGCGGATCAATTGGTGGCGTGACATGGACTTTGTTACAGCCCACTCTTCATGGCTAAAGTCGAGTTACTTCATTCCGTACAGCTTGCTCAGCTGGGCAACGGGAATGCAGCAGATCTTCTGGCTAGATTTCTATTACACAGGAATATGCCTGTTGCTCTGCTGGCAATATTTTCTTCTCGCACGAGCTTGTGGACTCGGACGGCGCACCTCGATGGTATTTGTCCTTCTGCAAACGTTCCTGTTTGGAAATAATATTTTCTCCTTTTACCGGTACTATGGCATTTCAAGCAGTATCTATGCGCAGCTCGGGGCCGTGGCTTTAACGCGCATAGCCATTGAGGCAGCGCGTGGGAACCTCCTTCGCCAAGACTACGGAGCCCAAAGTATGGAGAAGAGCATGAAGGAGAATGGAGAGCAGCCGTTATCTTCCCTTTCCCCACCTCTCCGCACCTTACTCTTTCAGGGCGCAAGCGCCCTGGCGCTCCTCGCCCTGACTACCTTCAACCACGTTCAAGGTCTCGGCATCGCCGGTCTTGGGGTGGGCGCGGTCATTGTCTGGCGCTTGATTCAGTGGAGGCGCTCAATGATTAGCTGGCTCGCTGCGGTCACGACGTTTCTCAGTGTAGCCACGGTCATCTGGTACCCACGCCATGCAGCCCTCGCCGCCGTCTACAGATCGCAGGGCTGGCTCAATGCTTGGTATGGGTTCAATCTTTTTGATCCTGGTTCCATCGCTTTTGATCGCTCGCTCCACATCCTGGGCGCCTTTGGTCTGCTTAATCTCGCGACTGCCCTCTGGCTGATCCGACACAGCCACATTGTTGGCTGGCTGACTGTGATGCCAATTGTCGCCTTGGCCCTTCCTTGTTTCGCCTTACCCTTTGCCCAGTTTATAGCCTCAACGACTCACCCAACCTATATTATTACTTTCCATCGGATGTTATTCGCCATTCCTGCTGGTTTGGCCTTGGTTACCACCTTATCCCAAATTGTGATCCGTACCTCCGCTCAAAAATATACAGTTCCTCTCTTTCCTATTTTTAGTATCCCGCGGTTTCTCACTAACGCCGTCAATGTCCCTGTGTTTCTGGCGCGCGGCGGCGCTTTTCTAATCATACCGATGGCCCTTGGCGCCGCGCTTACAGTACCTCCATCCAAGCCCAATTATATCAGTCTGCTTTGTTACAACCGGTTATGGAATGCACTCGCTATCGTACCCTCAGACTTGCGTCGTGAATCAGCAGAGGGCCAGACCAGTTTCATCTCCCAGTCTGCATATCTTTCGCAGCATTGGACTCCGTATCGGAATACACCGATTATGACTAAAGCCCCCTGAGGGGACCGACAATATATTCACTCTACCACTCGAGCTATTTACCCAGACGGAAAATTAGCGCAGCAAAGCCACCAGCGTCATACCGATAATCTTTAAATCTCCCATAAACGTTCGCTCCCGAACATACGCCATGTAGTAGGCAAGCTTGATCGGCATCACGTCATTCACATAGGCCTGAATTGGGTCTTTGCTCTTACTAAGAATATCGTTCTCGTTCCTGAACTCAATTGATGCCCGGTCGGTGATGCCGGGCCGCACGCTCAGCACAATTTCTCGGGTGCCGCCGGGGTACAGAGCTACATATTGGGGCACCTCCGGGCGAGGCCCCACCACGCTCATGTCACCGATCAGCACGTTGATAAACTGCGCGAATTCGTCGATCTTGTACTGGCGGAGGAATGTCCCGGAGCGCGTGATACGGGCATCGGCGCCGATGGTGATCTGGGGTCCGACCGCCTCCGCATTGGTGCTCATCGTGCGATATTTGTAGATCAAAAACTCCTGCCCCCGCAGACCCACGCGCCGCTGCCGAAAAAATACTGGCCCGGGGGAATCGAGCTTCACCCAAATCGCCACTGCAAGCAGTAGCGGTGACAGCAGAAGCAATACAGCCACTGCGAAAATGATGTCGAAACTTCGCTTCAGCATCAGGTGAGCACCTCGCTCAGCGCGGTGATAACGCGGTCTTGGTCACCATCGCTCATGGCAGTGAAAAGCGGGATGCTGAGCATGGTCTGATAAGCCGCATCGGCCTGCGGGAACATTTCGGGCGTGAGCTGATACCAGTCACGCCAATACGGGTGGCGATGCAAGGGCACGTAATGCACGCTGGTGCCAATACCGCGGTCCGACAGCCCTTGAATTACCTGGTCGCGCGTTGCCTTGGCCTGCGTACTGAGCCGGATCACATAGAGGTGCCAGGCGTGCACGTCGCCCGGGGGAGCACCGGCCGGCAAGATCAGCGGCAGCGCCGCGAGCTTTTCGAAATAGCGCGCCGCGAGATACTGGCGGCGTTGCAGAAAGCGCGGCAGCTTGGCAAGCTGGTGGATACCGATGGCCGAGGCGATGTCGGTCAGGTTGTATTTGAAACCTGGCGCGATCACCTCGTAGTACCAGGCTGGGGTCTTCGACGTGAAGCGATCAAACGCGTCTCGGTTCATGCCGTGCAAACGCATCACCTTCATCCGCCTGGTGAGCTCGGGATTGCGCGTCACGACCATCCCACCTTCCCCGGTGGTAATGGTCTTGTTGGCATAAAAACTGAAAACTGTGATGTCGGACTGCAGTTGGCCTACTAATGTGCCTCCCCAAGTTGCGGGCAACGCGTGGGCCGCGTCCTCCACCACCTTTAACCCGTATTCCCGCGCAATCGTCAGAATCTCGCCCATCGGACAGGCCAGGCCGCCGTAATGCACCGGCATGATGGCCTTGGTGCGCGGCGTGATCGCAGCGCGGATCTGCGCCACATCGATGTTAAGCGTCATCGGGTCCACATCCACCAACACCACGTCGGCGCCGAGGTAGCGCACCACCTCCGTGGTCGCCGTGAAGGTGAGCGTAGTGGTGATCACCTCATCGCCCGGACCGATGCCCAGGGCTTCAAGTGCCAGATGCAAGCCGGCCGTGGCCGAGTTGACGGCCAGGCATTCCACGCCCCCTCCGAGAAATTCCGTGAATGCCTGTTCGAACTGCATGGTTCTTGGTCCGGTGGTGATCCAACCGGAGCGCAGCGCATTCGTCACTTCGGCGATCTCTTCCTCACCGATTTCAGGCAAGGCGAATGGGATAAATGGTGGCTTCATGTTTTTTCAATCCAACAGAGCACATGAGTCCGCAACCATGGCAGACTGTTAAATATGTGGTACAATGAGGGGTGGATTTGGCACACCCTCCGAGCAATGGGTGGCGCCAGTGTGACACGTATAGTGTCTATCCGCCCTTCGGGGAAAAGAGCCTTGATTCGCTGTAACCCTACCCCGCGTACATCGGGATTTGAGGGATTGTTATAGATAAAATCGTACCAAAGCACGGCACCGCCAGGCTTCACCCATTGCCACATCCTTTCAGCCAATTGCTTTTGAAATTCATCATCAAGCAACGATGAAAAAACAACGGCTTGATATACGATATCCTGCGAGCAAGCAGGTAGATCGATTTTCAGTGCATCCGCGCCCAGCAGCGTAAGCGATTGCGGAAGCACCTCGCGTGCTTGGGCCAGACGCTCAGGCAGAAGTTCGATCCCCGTCATGCGGCTCGGGCTGAATCCCAAGCGCAGCAACTCGAGGAGATTTCGGCCACTTCCGCAACCAACCTCAACGAGATTTATTTCCGCCAGGTTGCGCCATCCATGCGCAATAAACACCTGTAACAGCCTGCGTTGTCGTTCCTGAACTATCTGCCAGGTGGCAGGATTCAGCATGCTATAACGGTCATCATTAACCAATGATTGACGACGAGAGTATCGTTGCCGCACGGCTGCTGGCTCGCCGCCGGGTAAAATGGGATGATGCGATTTCATGAACGTATTGCCTCAAGAAACCTCTTGGCGAGTATTGGATATGAATGGTTTAGCAGAACGAAGTTGTGCCCACGCATGCCCATTATTTTACGCTGTTGAGGCGGAAGCAATGCCAGTTCACGTAATGCATGCACCACAGCATCTGCATCGTCTGGTGGTATACTGAAACCGCAGCCAGCCTCAGCAACGGGGTCGTTTCCAGCCTCAACTGAATGCAGAATCAAACACCCGGCCAGCATGTAATCCATAAGCTTGTTCGGTGCGATGCCAAATCGGTAAATAGGGACCCGGTGCCAACCGATGTAGGCAATATCGATCAGCGAAAGAAACACAGGTATTTGGGCCTTGGGAATGGAAGGGAACATTGTCACATTATTGAGTCCCTCGTTGAGGACCCTGCTCGCCAGGCTCGGTTTCACCAAGCCATCCCCCACTAGCACGAATGCAAACGGTTCTTTGCGCAGCTTCGCCGCGGCATCGAGCAAGACATCCAATGCATTGGGTCTGCCATGAGAGCCCGCATACCCAACAACAGTCCTGCCAGCCCGGCGCTGCATCACTATGTGGCTGGCAAGTCCCGTCTCAAGCTCGGCGGCTACAGGATCTCTAACTTCCGGTGTAACTCCATTTGGGATGATGTGTAGTTTCTTCAGATCAAGCCCGTGAGCTGCCATATGCTCTGCCACTTTGGGCAGCATGGAGATGACCACATCCGCATCGCGATATGCGATATTCTCAGCGGCTTGGCAAAGCAGAATAAATGGGTGCATAGGTGACATGCCATGCAACTCTATGGGCGAGAGCGGCCAAAGATCATGCACCTCAAACACCAATTTCGCACGCGCCGTCCTTGCTATTTTCCGGGCCACCCAGATATCCATCGGATAGGTGCTTGACGCGATTACAACATCAGGCCGGAACCCGGACGCCAACTCTCGTGCATCCCGCCACAACCTCACCAGGAAGGACAATATGTTTTTTGCACGTCCGACGCCGTTATCCTGATAACAAGGCGTGGCATACCAGCGGTAATTTACGCCCTCGATGTTTTCGTCTAGCACCGCGGCATTCAGCTTTGGTTGTATGGACCGTAAGTGCGAATGGGAGGCCGCTACAATTTGCACTTTGTGCCCAGCGCATGCCCATTCGCGTGCCAAATAAAATGGCCGAAACTCCATGCCGTGGTGTGTTGAGCCAGCGTAGTGGTTGATCAGCAGGATATTCATGCATTCAGAGCACCGCCCAAGTGCAACAATATTGCTCGCGGCGGCGGACGAGCGCCCAGAACAGCGACTAACTTTGTCATAACTTGATCTTGTTGGTTCGTAGTTCGAGTTTCGTGATTCCTGCGCAGCTGAAGTTGCTGCTACTCGAGGCTCCGGCATAGGAGTTACACAGCACCCGGCGCATAAGAGAGCGATTCGTCTGTGCAGCACTCAAACGGGTGAAGGAATGCAGGAACACGGGCCGTATACCTCGCCCGCTCGTAGGTGGCAAAAGGCCCCGACACGACAGTCATGGTCAAGCAGAACACCAATGTCGACGATGGCGCCGCGCTCAATCACCGTTGCCGACTCTACAACTGCGCCGGCAGCCACCAGCACGCCGTCGCCCAGCCTGGCGTCCGGTGCGATCCACGCCGACCCATGGACCAGGGCCGGCAGTTTCCAGCCAGCCTCGCCCATTCGATCCATCAGCCGCAAACGCACGTCGGCACGACCGATGGCGATAAACATGGCAGCGTCATTGGGCGGCGCGCCAAGATCGGCTAACTTCCATACTGGGAGTGCCGGTATCGGCGCCACCGCGGCGTGCGCTTCGTCAACAAACGCCACAACCTTCCAGCCGCCACGCACCGCATAGTGGTATACCTTGCGTGCATGGGCGCCAGTGCCAAATATAAACAGGTGCGATGCCATGAATGTGCTCACACCGGGCCGGTTACCCGGGCATAGATCTCGTTCATCCGCGCAACACAGACACGCCAGTCGGCTCTCTGCTCGACAATGCCGCGATTGAGCCTGCCCGCGCGCTCACGCCAAGCGGCGTCACCTGCAGCGCGCATGATGCACTCGGTCAAGGCCGCGGCATCACCTTGGGGATAAAGCAGGCCATTGACACCATCTTCGATCCACTGCGCATTGGCAGGAATATCGGTTCCGATGGGAAAACAAGCGCAAGCCATGGCTTCATTCAACGACACGTTGTTTCCGTCCGAAAGCGCTGGGGTAACAAACAGGTCGGCTTGCCCCAACAGTTGCGCCAGGCGATCGTGGTGGACATGGCCGTGAAACGTGACGCTGGCGGAGAGTCCCAAGCGGGCGACTTGAGCTTCAAGGTCGGAGCGCAGAGGTCCGGAACCAACTAGATCAACCTGCAGGTGTAGCCCCTGCTCCGCTGTCTGCTGCAATGCCGTGATGAGCGTGCTGACGTCATAGATTGGAGCGAAGTTCCGAGTGCAGATCAAATGCAGAGTGTCGCTTGGGGTGCGTTTTACTAAGGGCGGTGCGAAGCGCTGCAAGTCGACGCCAAAGGGCACGGCGGACACGGCGCTCTCTGATATGCCCAACGCTGCCACCGAAGCATTCATGTGTTTCGCGACCGTAGTAACTGCATCCGCATGTTTGACTGCATAACTGGCCAGACCCCGTAGCAATCGCGATTCCTTCGGGCTGATCAGCACATCGGTACCCCAAGCAGTTAACACTAGCGGGTGCATCCTGGCAAGTGCCGACAGAAAGCCATAACTGGTGATGTATTGAGCATGCACGACATCTGGGCGCAAACACACATAGAGTCTTCGTAAGGAAAACAGCGCAATAATGTAACCAAACCGGCCCAGGCCATATGTAGGTAATAAATGGGTGGTGACGCCTGAGATATCCCCAGCACGAAAACTTGCCACGTGAACCTCTGCACCTGAGTCACGAAAGTATTCTGCCCACCGACGAGTATGGATACTTTGTGCGTCTGAAACATACAGTATTTTCATGGGCTCTCCTCAACCAGTTTGTTAACTTCGGAATACTCCGCGGACAGACGCTCGTCCCAAGTCCAAAGTTTTTCCAATTCGGTCGCCTTAATATTTCGCTTTATGGTGTCTTGCAGCGGAAGATTGTGCGCAAGCGAAGCCAGATCCCGGGCTATTCGGTCAATCATCGAATCGTGTACCTGGTAGATAAATCCATTGAGGCCGTGCCGAATCCACGAGGAGGTGTCCCCGTTGTCCAAAGTGAAGATAATTTTATTGGCGCGTATGGCCTCCAATAGCGGATTGCCGACATTCGAAACATCATACATCGACAAAAAGACATCCGCGATGGCCAGATAGTTTCTAACCTGCCGGTTGTCCACCGCCCCGGCAAACACCACATTATTTGTCACGTCAAGGTCCCGCGCCAGCTTTTCAAATCGCAGCCGCTCGGGACCATCACCCACGACGATGAGCCGCAGTTCACCCATCCCCTGTTTATGCACCGCAGACGCCGCAACCCGAATGCAGCGGTCAATTCTCTTCGTGGACACCAGCCGGGTGATGCAACAGACCACGAAAGTGCCCTCAGTGCGCAAAGCTGTTTTGAGTTGCCTCACGTCCTCGGGATCAATCGTAGGTTTATCGACCCCGTTCACATAGTATCGTAGCGTCTCCAGGCTTCGCGGGCGAATCCACCCCAGCGCCTTGTTGCCCTGGGTGCCATCGTTGGTTATGATTTTTAACGAGGTGCGCAGGTAAAGAGCAACCAGTACGTCAAAATTGAGGGCCAATTCAACCCAGCGACGCTCGAGAATCGCAGTGGTGTATAGATCCCAGACGCCATAGAATCTCGCCACCGTCACAAAGCGGCGCCGCGCGCAAACTGCGTTCAGGATATTTGCTGCCAGCACCCCGTGGGGCCCGCCACCATAAATCGCATCGATTCTGTTATTTCGGATCACCCTGTAACCAATCCAGGCCATTTTGGCGATCGACACATACCCCCGGATTTTCGAATAGATTGTGGCCAAGGTGTGATTGGCAAGCTGCTCGAAAATCCTGGCCGAGGGCATTTCTGTCCGATGCACACAAATGTTGTCGGGGTTTACCGCATTCTGGTAATGATAACTCCCGGTTTTCGCGCAGTCGCGCGCAACAACATAATGCACGGTCCATCCCCTTCTTGCGAAGTAAGCAGGGGTGAGCCTGACCACTTGGATTCCCTTTTCGGTAAAATCCATGATGGACAGAAATAGAATGGATTTCCGCACGCGATGGTCCGGTTCGGCTGCGTGGCTTGGCTCAACGCCGTTGAGGGGAGCACACACTGCTTACGAGTCCGTGGAAAGCTGCCGCCGTGGAAACTTCCCCATTAAATGCACAAAATGAATCATTCACAATCTTACGAGATTACTAAGCGAGCAGGTTTCCCTTACTAGATGACATTGGGCAACCCGCGGGCGAGACGGCTTGTCTGGGCTGGTGAACGCACGAGTTATTCGGTGATTGCTCGGGCGCTGGTCGAGCGCACCGGCCTGCCGTGGCCCATATTTTCTCTCTCCAGGCGGAACGGGCCACGGCCCCATCCGCTCGTGCGCCCCTCGCCTGCAGTACCCGACTCGTTCGTCAACTCAAACTCTCCTCGGGGCCGGTCACACCGTCTGGCATTCCCTGGCAACAAGCCGTTTGGCCCCATACGCCCTATAATCGTGATGCATGACCAGATAAACCAACCCGATCAAGATCACTTTTTCGCTGAGAAAGAAAAAGTCTATGCTTGTCGCAAACAATGTCACGTAATTCAAAATGACGAATCTGTAAGGAATGATGTATCTATTTGTGTACAACAGTTTGTCGTTCACCAGTTGAACCACAAAGCCAAACAAAAACATTGAGGCGAAACTTGCGACAAGGCCGAAGTTCGCATAGATAATGGAAAAGAACGCGGTCGGCGCAGCCCCCCGGACGCCTTCATGCCCCTCGCCCAACGGATGCACGGCATCGTAGACAATATAGGAAAACGGCACTGGCTCAAACGGCAGAATTCTTAACGGATTCGGAAAGGTTTTCCCCCAGAAATAGTCGTAGCGCGCCGGAACAATTTCATAAACCAGATACAAGGGACGATTTTCGCCATAGATCAATCGGTCGCTCACCATGGCATTCGCTGACTCAACCACGGCGCCGATCACCCCGTATGCATTTCTATTCGTCAGGCTGCCTGAGGCCGCCGCCCACAAGGCTCCCAGAACAAGGTAGGAACTGACAAATATGAGAACTACTTTGTAACTGATCAGTGTCCCAAGCGTGATGCTTTCCACGCGCTTTGCCTTATTGTACAGAAAGATCGCTACAAACAACATCACCAGGATGTTTATTGCCGGATATTTCTGAAAATCAAATAGCGCTATCACCAAGGCGCCCGCCAACGAAACAATGAAGAATGGCGTGATTTTGTTTTTTCGAATATATAAATATATCAATATATAGATCAAGAAGTAGTCCACAATAACCCTGAATGTATAATAGAGGATCTTCGTTCCTCCGTATTGCTTGGTGGCAATCGTTCGCGCAACCGCGGCCCCGGCCGCGTCCCCTCTTAACACATAGGATATCGGCAATTCGGCCAGCGATAGCGCGTAGAGGAGCGAAATCACGATCGCGAACAAGTAGAGGTATTTGAAATTACTGCTGTTTACGACCAAACGATATTGCTTTCGGGTGTAGACGAGCTTTGCGACATACATGCCGAGCACGGAGAGGAGCGGATAAAGGGTGGTGGAGAAATAGTATCTGCCGTTTTCAAATCCGCCGTCCGCATACAAAGTCGCCGCCCCGATAAAATAGAATACGAAATAGTAGAGGAAATGAAACGAGGCGACGTGGATCAAGTTGCGGCTAAATAGCAATTTTCGATAGAGCGCGACAAACACGATCAGAATCACCAACTGGTATACTATTAGCAGGGGGTACACGGATTTTTTCGACCAATGTCCTCTGGCTTACATCCGCTTCAGCTTGCGATAGATGCCCGCCAAATACTTCCACAAGGCGATTTCGCTTGGATAATGGTTGTGAGGAACTTCGTATCTCGCCAGGTACGCTCGCAGGTCATTCTCCGTCCAATCCATCTTTTTCAGGAAATATTCGCGATCCTCCGTAAGCTCCTTTTCCGTCGGGTAGGGCAAACCACAGAGGTCAGCCAAAGCGGCTTCCCGGCCCAGCTGATTTGTCACCACGAGCGTGGCCAGGTGCACTCTCCGCTTATCCACGTGAAATTTATTTGGCAGAATATACCCTTGATAGAACCGGGTGAAGATTGATTCGTAATGCTTGTAGGGATATCTTTTGTAGCCGAAGTTTTTCTCCAGCTCGTCGAGTGTCTCGAATTTGTTGTACGTGAAGTAGTCCAGGATCGAAACCCATTCGATCTTCTTGATGGCGACAAACTTGACATAGTCCCATGTGCCAATCGTCGGGAGGGTTTTGATTCTCACCGAGCTGAAGCGTTTGGCGATTCCGTAGATATTGCGTTTATCGTACTTGAACCAATTCCAGCTTGAGGGGATTTTCATGCCTTCGGTGGATTGGTTTGTCCCACCGAGGATATACTTGATATTGTATCTGTCGGCTAAAGTGTAGTTTACCGCCAACATCGCGTTGTCGTAAAGCAGTTCGACATCAATCACGTCTGCGTCGAAGAACGCTTGCATCAATAACTTATATTCCCCCCAGTTTACAACATGCGTGTAGAGATCCACGCCCAGCTTGCTGATCAGGTTCGAGATGTTGTTTTGGGCCAGTTCCGAGTTCCAGCCGTTGTCCATATGAACCGCGAGTGGCCGGAGGCCAAGTTCGATCGCCTTAACCAGGACCCATGAACTATCGACCCCGCCCGACACACCGACGATGCAGTCATACGGCTTGCCGACTCCGGCTGCCTTGATCTTTTTAATCAGGAGACCCAGTTCCTGCTCTTTCTGCTGGTCGGACTTATTTAGTATCTCGTGAGAGCGGGCCAGGAATTCGGTGCAGATGCTGCACACGCCCTTTTCGTCAAATTCGATGCCCTTGGCGCTGGTATCCATCACGCACCGCGTGCAAATTCGATAAGTGTTTTCGGATTTCATGGGACTTCTTTCAGGAGGTTTTCCAGCGTTTTATAGTTTGGGTAGGTAATCAATACTGCGCGGTGGGGACCGCTGAATACAAAAAAAGCCCCGACCGCCACCGCACTGGCACCACATTGGACTGCTGCCTTGATATGATCCAAACTGCCGACCCCGCCGGCCGCAATCAATGGTATGGGAAGCAAGGATGCAGCCTCCCGGATCAGTTCCAGGTCCATCCCCGCCATCATCCCGTCATGATCCACCGCGTTGAGGACAACCTCCCCCGCCCCCGCATTGACCAGTGATCGAAGGTGGCCCTGCCACGATAAGTCCAACAGCGCGTTCGTGCTCGACAAATACAGCTTCTTTTCCCCCCGCCAGTTTTTTCTGATATTCACGGAGGCAATGACACTCTGGCTTCCGTAGCTGTTGGCGATAGCGCTGATGAAATCCAGGTCTTGTATGGCGGCGGTGTGAATGCTCAGCTTTTCGACACCCAGAGAAAATAGCTTCTTGGCCTGCTCCATATTCCTGATGCCACCGCCATAGCATAACGGCATAAAGCATTCACCGGATATATTGCTGATTAGATTATAATTGGGTTCCAAACCTGATTTGCTGGCGTCGATGTCAAGTACCGTCAATTCATCAACCTCTTTGTCATTGAAGATGCGGATGGCATTGAGGGGATCGCCGACATACTTCGGCTTTTTGAACTGTTGAGTTTTTACCAACTCACCATTGCTGAGCAGCAAACTCGGAATAACGCGGTGCTTTAACATTGTTTTGGGCGGTTAGGAGGTAGCAGCGGAAGATAATCGCGACGGGCGCCAGGTGCGGTGCGCTGGCGATGCGGGCTGAAAGCGAGGATCGTTTTGCGGGCCTTTTGCCCGCGGTCCCTGGAACGCCGTCGGCCCGGGCGTGACTCGTCAAACGCGGGACCGGCAACAACAAATTACCCCAGCGCAATGAAGTTTCTGATCAACCCAATGCCGAATCTATGGCTTTTCTCGGGGTGAAACTGGACGCCGTAAATGTTGTCCTTGCTGAAAATGGAGGTGAAGTTGTAGCCGTAATTTGTCGTTCCGACGATATCACCTACTTCGTCGCAGGCCACGTGGTAGGAATGCACAAAATAGAACCTGTTCTCCTCCGGACCGAGCAACAACAACCGATTGCCTTTCTGAACCTTAACACTGTTCCAGCCCATGTGTGGAATTTTGAGGTTCTCCTGAGCCTGGCCAAACTTAAAGCGCACCACTCTGGCCTTGAGCCAGCCCAAACCATCCAGATTTCCCTCCTCACTGTTCATACACATCAGTTGCATGCCCAAACAGATGCCGAGCACCTGCTTCTTTTCTCCGAGAACAGATTCATTCAAGGGCGCGATCCAGCCACCATTGGTTAAGCATTTTACCGCATAGTCGAACGAACCGACCCCGGGCAGGATGATCTTCGTCGCCTTGGATAAATCGCGATGATCCCGGCAGATAAAATATTCTCCCTGGCATTTCTTTATTATGTTGGCGATTGAAGAAATATTTCCAATCCCGAGGTCGATTATAGCGATCATGGATTTTTTGCCGGCGGGTGAAATGATGTTTCAGTGCTGCTCACTTACTAAAACGGTATGACAATGACAGGTAGATCACATAGAGAAAAGCATACCCGATGGCATAGCTTTCCACCGATACCCGAAACGATTTTGAAAGCAAAAAAGCGGCAAGCGTCAGGGCGAACAGAAAACACTGCCACGCCAGATCAACATGTTGCTTGCCCGTTATGTAGAAGACGTAGCTTAACGGGCTGGCCACGAATCTCAGGGCAAACATGGGCATAAGCCAGATCGCGATCACTCCGGATTGCCTCCAGGGTTCCCCAAATAAAAAAACAAACATCGGTTCAGCCGCACATATCACTCCCGCCGCCAGGAGCACGCCACCAAGCGAAAGAACCTTGAAGGTTCGCAGATACTCCTCCCGGCAATTCCCGTGGGTCCGATAGCTTGCCGACGCGGTGCGCTTAAACACGTCCAGGAATGCGCCGCCAATCAAAGCAATCGGCGCTCCCAGAATGCGTCCAGTAAGTGCAAATACACCGCTCGCCTCCACGCCGAATCTGCTCGCAATGATGATGGTGGGCAGCTGTCCGCTGGCTGAATTTATGATGTCCGCTGGCAACGAAAATGCCGGGAAGCGCCGGTGTGATTTCCAAAATTGCCTCAATTCGGCGGAATATTTGGACCACGGCCCCAAGGACCGCAGGTCAATTGGCATGTAGTGCGCGGCAACGCTTAACCCGAAAATGCCGCCCATCAAATGACCGAACGCCAGACTCACCGCACTTGGGTGCATGTATCCCACTATGATTTGGAACCCGGTAACACCAACCGCCTGGGCAATCCGCATCCACGAGAGCTGCCGGTACGCTCCTTCCGCCGCCGCCCAGGATTGCCATGTCTGGATCACCGCTACCAACAATGCGGCCGGGAAGAAGAACACCACCAAGCCTGTCGGCAATTGGTGAAATCGCGGGACTATCAGGTATGCCAGGGATGCGACAATCGAAAGTGTCGCGATCGCAAGCACGCTCGTCGCCAATGTTGCTTGAAACGCAAACTTGCGCGGCTCTCCGTCAGGCTCAACCGCCAGGGCGGTTTCGAACCTGCCGGTAATCAGCACGGCCACCGTGACGACAATCCCGAGCCAGGCAGAAAATAGCCCAAAGTCAGCCGGCGAATAGAGCCTCGAAATGCAAAGGGAACCCAGGATCGGGATGGATTGAGCGGCCACCATCCCCAAGAAGGCGGTTTTTGTAGAACGGAGAAAATCGCGGGAGATCACGGATCCGGGGAAACTATTGATTCAGGCATGAAAGCCAGCCGGCCACGAAGGATATCCTCCCCGAGCCGCGGACGGTATCGCCGCGACGCCGTGGCCGCGGCGGTTGCGATGAGATACCGGCCGGGCGAACGCATCGCCCGCCTTTGCTTCCCGTTCAAGTCAGGCTTCAGGGGGAGTGGTCGCTGCTTTGGTCAAACAACCGGCTGGCGGGCTCGTGCCCGTGGCGCTGCCGGGTTGTGGAAGGTCCCGGCCCCGGTGCATGACCGATAAGGTCCGATGGCTTTCCCGCTGAGCTCCCTGCAATGGCAGTCTGCGTCCAATGAAACGCCGGCTTCACTGCTTGAAGTCACGGTAGCTCATCGTGCCGGTTTGAAGGCCCGCCGGGAGCGGTGTGTCCTCGGCCAGGTCGAGGCACCGGAGAATGCCGGCGGTGTCCTCGTGATATCGATAGCCGGATTCCGGGCAGCGGAGCTCCTGGGAGGAATCACCCTGGAGGCGGTGCCCATGCCGGCTCATCCATCCCACCCGGCGGCCGGGCACACCCTGGATCAGGGCGTAGTCGGGCACGTCCTTCGTGACGACCGCTCCGGCGGCGATGAAACAATAACGGCCGAGCGTGATGCCACAAACGATCGTGGCGTTGGCGCCGATGGTGGCGCCGCGGCGAATGGTGGTCTTCTCGTAAAGGCTGTGCCGGTTCACCTGCGAACGCGGATTGGTGACGTTCGTCAGCACGCACGACGGCCCGAGGAAGACATCGTCCTCGATCACGGTGCCGGTGTAGATCGCGACGTTGTTCTGCGCCTTCACGTTGTTGCCAATGACGACGCCATCGGCGACGAAGGTATTCTGGCCGAAAATGCATTTCTCGCCGATGCGGGCTCCCGGACTGACATGGGCGAAGTGCCAGACCTTCGTGCCGGCACCGATGGTGGCGCCCGCGTCAATCACTGCGGTGGGATGGGCAAAGAAAACGGGGGCATTCATAACGGAGACAATGTCATCGCTTCGCCGTCCCGCTCAAGACTGGATTGGGCTGCATGCAAGACGCGCAGCACGCGTTCACCCTCGACGCCGTCAGTGCGGGGCGCCGAACGGTCGCGGCAGCAACCGAGAAAGTGAGCACATTCCGCGCGCAGCGGTTCCGCCTCGGGGACGACGGCATAATCCGGGGCCAGCTTGTTGGGTGCTGGCACGGCGTCGCCGTCGCGGCGGAGATAATTGCGGTAGATCGCCAGCTTCTCAGCCCACGCGCGGGTGTCGTCAAAGACGGCCATGGCCTTTTCGCCCACGACGGTGAGCTTCTGCTCCTTGAACGGGTTCAGCCAGGAAACGTAAACCTGCGCCCGAAGTCCGCCCCGGAACGCCATGGTCGTGAGCGTGGTATCGGCCACGCCGGCGGTGAGGTAGCTCCCGCCGGTGCACCGGACCTGGCCGGGTAGCGCCGCGCCCGCGAGGGAGAGGATCACGGACAAGTCATGCGGGGCGAAGCTCCATAGTGAGTTTTCCTCCCGGCGGATCTTTCCGAGGTTGAGGCGGTTCGAGGTGATGTAGCAAATCGGCCCCAGTTGGCCGGTCGCCACGAGTTCCTGCAGGTGGCGTATCATCGGGTGGTATTGCAGCAGGTGGCCGACCATGAGGATCCGGCCCTTTTCTCGCGCGAGTGCGATGAGTTCGCGCGCTTCTCCGAGGTCGAGGCAGAGCGGTTTTTCCACGAACACATCCTTGCCCGCAAGCAGCGCGGCCTTTGCGAGTCGGTAGTGCAGGACCGCGGGCGCGGCAATGGCGACGCGCGTGATGGCGGAATCCCTCCAAAGGGCGTCAATGTCCCGCGTCTTCCGCACGCCGTCATATTCCGCGCCATAGGTGTCGAGGATCGGCTGGCTCAGGTCGGCGAGCGTGTGGAGGGCGCCGAGCGCGTGGAAATTGCGAGCGAGGTTCTTGCCCCAGTAGCCGGCCCCGATCAGGGCGAGGTTGCGGTGGTTCATTGGCGTTTACTTTGCGGGCGTGGCGTGGCGGCGGACCGCCGCAACTATCCGGTCCTGTTCGGTCTCCGTCAGATAGGGATGCATCGGTAAACTGATCACCTGGCGGGACGCCTTTTCCGCCTCGGGGAAGGCGCCCCACGCGTAGCCCAGGGGCGCGAAAACCGGCTGCTCGTGGAGGCACTTCGGGTAGTAGATGGCGGTGGGAATGCCCTCGGTCTTCAGGACGGCGCCGAGCGCCTCGGGGTTGCCGGTGCGGATCGTGTATTGCGCATAAACGTGCGTATTGCCCGGGACGACCTCGGGCACACCGCATGCGCCGCGCAGCAAGTCCGTGTAACGGGCGCCGAGGCGGTTGCGGGCGGCCACCTCGGATGCGAAATGGGGCAGCTTCGCCAGCAGCACCGCGGCCTGCAGGGTGTCGAGCCGCCCGTTCATCCCGAGGAATGGGTGGTGATGGCGCTTGAGGCCGCCATGCGTGCGGATCGCGCGCATCTTCTCGTTCAACGCGTCGTCATTCGTGAAGAGCGCGCCGCCGTCGCCATAGCAGCCGAGCGGCTTGGCCGGGAAGAAGCTGGTACTGGCAATCCTGGTGACGCTGCCGCTCTGGCTGCCGCGCTGAGTGGCCCCGAAGCTCTGGGCGGCGTCCTCGATCACCACGAGGTTGTGCCGGACAGCGATGGCGTTGATCGCGTCGTAGTCCGGCATCTGGCCGAACAGGCTCACGGGCAGGATCGCGCGAGTGCGGGGCGTGATCGCCGCCTCTAGCCGGCTGACGTCCAGGTTGTAGGTAGCCGCCTCGATATCCACGAACACCGGCGTGGCGCCGACCAGACCGATAACCTCGCAGGAGCTGATCCAGGTGAACGGAACGGTGATCACCTCGTGGCCGGGCCCGATGCCGAGCGATCGCAGTGCGATCTCGAGGCTGTCGGTGCCGCTGGCGACGGTGATGGCGTGCTTCACGCCGACGAACGCGGCGAGGGCCGACTCGAGTTCCGCGATCTCGGGGCCCATGATGAACTGGCCATGTTCGAGCACGCGACGCATCCGGCCGTCAATCTCGGCGCGGTGCTTCTCGTATTGGGTTTTAAGGTCGATGAATTGCATGTCGAAATAATTAAGCCTTCCAAACTTGCCCCGTACGGGTCGTAACGGACGACAGGGCATTGCGGGTGTCGATGATCAGCCCCGCCCAGTCGGCGAGCTGCTGGTGGTCCACGCATTGGTGCGCCGTGGCAATGACCACCGCATCATAGCGGCTGACGGTCTCGCGATCCCAGGTGATCGAGCGCTTGCCCGTCCAGTTGCCGTGTTCCCGGGTTGGCGTGACCACCGGGATGAAGGGATCGTAGTAGTCCACCGTCGCACCCCGGCGCTTCAGCTCATCCATGAGCGTGAAGGTCGGAGATTCCCGCATGTCGTCGACATTCGCCTTGTAGGCGAGGCCGATCAAGAGAATCCGGCTGCCGTTCACCGGCTTGCGCGCCGCATTCAGGGCCTCGGCGGCGCGGTTGACCACATAGAGGGGCATAGCTGTGTTCACCTCCCCGGCCAGCTCGATGAATTTCGTTAGTTGTCCGTATTCGCGTGCCTTCCACGTCAGGTAGAAAGGATCGATCGGGATGCAATGCCCGCCCAGACCCGGCCCGGGATAAAAGGGCATGTAGCCAAAGGGTTTGGTCTTCGCTGCATTGATGACCTCCCAGATGTCGATGTCCATAGCCGCGTAAACCAGCTTGAGCTCGTTCACCAAGGCGATGTTGACGCTGCGGAAGATGTTCTCGAGGAGCTTGGTCGCTTCCGCTGCCCGGCACGATGAAACCGGCACGAGTTTCTCGATCGCGCGGCTGTACACCTTGGTCGCCATCTCCAGGCAGGCCGGTGTCAATGCGCCAAGCACTTTTGGGATCTTGGCGACCTTGCTGTCGGGATTGCCCGGATCCTCCCGCTCCGGCGAGAAAGCCAGGTGAAAATCCACGCCGGCCTTCATTCCCGACCCCTCCTCAATGACCCGGCGTAGGTCCACGTCGGTCGTCCCCGGATAGGTGCTCGATTCCAAGGCAATCAAGACCCTCTTGCCGATATGCGGCGCGATCGCCCGACCGGAATTGAGCACGTAGGAGATGTCGGGTTCCCGGTTTTTGTTGAGCGGCGTCGGCACGCAAATAATGACCGCCTCCACCATAGCTGCCCCGGAAAAATCGTTCGAGGCCCGGAAGCGCCCCGAATTAATCGACTCGGAAACATGCAGTGCTGAAATGTGCTTAATATACGATTGGCCGGCGTTGAGAGCAGTTATCTTGTTCTCATCGATATCCAGACCGAGCACATTGACGCCATTTCGCGCAAATTGCAGCGCGAGCGGCAATCCTACATATCCGAGACCGACAATTGCTATATTCATATTTTTATAAGTGAAAGCTTCGCCCCATCGCTTCTGCCATGCAAAGCAACTGGGGACGTTAGAATTGCCACCTGCACCATCGTGCGGAATTACTTTTTAGGTTTCGGGCCAAGTAGAGTGGTCAGCACCGGCAGGACGGTTTTCAGCCGCCGCCGCCAGGTTTCCAGTTGCTCCACTCGATCCAAATAAAAATCGCCGTCTTCCCCGCCCTGCTCCGCCAGTTCTCGCAAGCGCGCCAAACGGTCCGCACCCGCGCTCGCCAGTGGTTTCACCCGCTCGTGCAGCACACCACTGATCAGCTTGCGCAGGCTGAGCTCGGGAAGGTAGGCGACGCCGCGTGTCGCGGCGGTGCCAGCGGACGATATCCTGGGGGCGGAGGATGGCTGCTCCTCTTCAAAAACATTGATCGCACCGAGGGTGCGCAGGAGCTGCAAGCCCTGGCTGGCCGAGCCTTTGCTGATCTCCAGTCGCTCGACGATGTCGGAAAACCCAAGTGGAACCGGTGAGGCATAGAGCAGCCCGTAAATCTGTCCAACCGACTTCGGCACGCCGAAGAGCTGCACCGTCTCCGAGAAAAAATCGACGCATTCGCGCTCAAACTCCCGCTGCGCCCGCCCGGCGCGGGGTGCTAATACGGTTTGCTGCTGGGAGCGGGGCGGCATGCGACGATCGCAAGGCAACGCCACCCGAGACCGTAGTTCAAGCCATAAGTTCAAAAAATAATGAACCCGTTCTCGCACCGCAATGCGAAGCCATGATGTGGCAAGCCCGCCTTCGCCAGTGGACAGAAGACAAAGGCCGGAGGTCAGACGTCAACGGAGACGGTGGACGGGAAGGGCTAGAGCCATGCGACCCGGGCGCTAAAACTTGACAGTACGCTATGCCCAGCGGTACCAGCTGGCGGCAAAGCTCTTTCCGTCTCGACGCAGCACTTTTGCTTCTCTATTAGCCTTTTCCCCAACGGGCCATTATCGCATAAATGCATCCTAACCAGCATGACCATGAGCACTTCGCCCGCCTCCTCGTCCGGCAACGGCAGTGAGACGTCGACACCTTTTACTTTGCCTGCCCGTCGGATCATTTTTGGCGGCATTGATTGGTCCAAGCTCCTTCTGCTCGCTGTGGCCTACAGCGGCACGATCGTCGTCGCCCACTGGCTGGCCTACCTGATCCGCTTCGAGTTTCACCCCCCGATCGACGCGCAGAATCTCTTTTGGCGCACGCTACAGTGGGCGCTGCCGGTCGAACTCGGCTTCCTTTACGTCTTCGGCCAGTTCCGCAGCCTGCTCAGCTATTTCAGCTTCCCGGACGCCAACCGCATCGTCTTCGCCTGCGCCGCCACCGGCACCATCTCCCTCGGGGTGTGGTACGCCACGGACGGCGCCCATGCACCGCCACGTTCCATCATCCTTCTCAGCTTCCTGCTCGACACCGTCGGGCTGATCTACGTTCGCGTTTCTTTCCGCAAACTGCGCGAATGGCAGAGAGGCAACGGAGAAAGCGGCCGCGCTGATCGACGTATCGCAATCTTTGGCGCGGGCGACGTGGGCGCAAACCTGGCCAAGGAGCTGCTTTCACGCCCCGACCTTGGTCTGCTGCCGGTCGCATTTTTCGACGACAATCCCGCCAAGTGGAAGATGCGCATTCACGGTGTGCCGGTGCTGGGCCGCCCAGAACTGCTCGTTGAGAGCAAGACCCGCGCCGATGAAGCCGTCTTCGCCATGCCCAGCGCCCCGGGTCGACGCCTGCGCGAAATCGTCCAGGTTTTGAGCGAGACGCACCTGCGCTTCTCCACGGTCCCCTCCGTCGAGCAAATGGTGAACGGCACCGTGCGGGTTTCCCAGATCCGGCCGGTCGAACTGGAGGATTTGCTCGGGCGCGAGACCATCAACCTGCAAGCCGACCGCATCCGCGAACTGGTGCGGGGCAAGGTGGTGATGGTGACAGGGGCCGGTGGCAGCATCGGCAGCGAGCTTTGCCGGCAGATCGCCAGTTACTCACCGCGCCAGTTACTGCTGGTCGAGCGCAGCGAATTTCTCCTCTTCCAAATCGAACAGGAACTGATCGATCTCGGACTGGGTTCAAACATCACTCCGCTGGTCGTCAACATCACCGACCCGGAGCAGACCGGGATGGTTTTCCGGCGTTTCGCGCCGACGGTCATCTTTCACGCCGCCGCCCACAAGCACGTGCCGATGATGGAGCAGCAGCCGGCGGAAGCCTTTGCGAACAATACCCTGGGCACGCGATTGCTGGCCAATCTGGCCCTGACACACAATGTGGAGCGGTTTGTCCTGATTTCGACCGACAAGGCCATCAACCCCACCAATGTCATGGGGGCTACGAAACGGATGGCGGAACTCTATCTCCAGGCGCTGCAAATGGAGATCCGGAACAAGGAGCTGGGAGCAGCGCCGTTGTTTGCTGCTGCAAACCCGGTGTTTGTCCTCGGTTCTGGCGCGTCATCTGTCGCCAAACCGAGGCAAAAGGGCAGGGAGAAAGTGATCGGAAGCCAGGACCTGCAGGCCGAAGGTCAGTGGTCAGTGGACGGTAGACAGAAGACAGAGGACAGAAGTCAAAACCCCGCGCCCCACACCTCAGGCCTCACGCCTCCGTCAGCCGCTTTGCCGCTGACCAAGTTCATGGCCGTCCGCTTTGGCAATGTGCTCGGTTCTTCCGGCAGCGTGATCCCGACCTTCAAGAAGCAGATTGCCGCCGGCGGGCCCGTGACGGTCACCCATCCCGAGATGACCCGGTATTTCATGACGGTGAATGAGGCCGTGGGCCTGGTGCTGCAGAGCGCCACCTTGGGCGAAGGCGGTGAGATCTTCGTCCTCGATATGGGCCAGCCCATGAAGATCGTCGATCTGGCCCGCCAGCTGATCGAACTCAGCGGGCTCAATCCTGACACCGACATCGAGATCAGGTTCACGGGCCTGCGTCCGGGGGAAAAACTTTTCGAGGAGCTGAACCACAACACGGAGAACATGACGCCGACATCCCATGCCAAGATCATGAGGTTTATCGGTGCTCCGCAACCCTTGGATCATTTGCAGGCTGGCTTGGCCGTAATTCAAACGGCTGCGGCCACCCAAGAGGCGGCACAAGTTAAACTGGCGATCAAGGCTTTGGTGCCCGAATACGAACCCCACCTTGGAGTGAGGTAGCCATTAGCGCGCAGGCTATCCGCTTGCCAGCCATGCCGGGAAGCCCTACCGATCAGTCACGGGCTCAGGCCGTCAATTCTCTCACCCATCCATGGACACACCTCCGAATTATTCCGACGATTCAATCGACTTTGCCGAGATGTTCGCGCGCGTGCGCCGCGGCCTGGCGTTGACCCTCGGTCTCGCCCTGCTCGGTCTCGCCCTCGGCCTGCTGGTCAGCCTGGTCGTCAACACCAAGCAGACCGCCGTCTCCACAATGCGCGTGACCTTTGGCTTCCCCGGCTTCGAACGGGGCGTGTATCCCGATGGGACGAAGTTCCAGGCCGACGACCTCCGAGCGCCTGACATCATCAACGAGGCGCTCAAGCGGCTGGGGGTCCAGAATCTCGCGCCGGACGTCACGAGCAAGATCCGCGGGGTGATCGGCGTCAGCGGTTTCGTCTCGGCGAACATCGTCAAGGAACGCGACAAGCTCCGCGCCAGCGGCCAGACCCTCCCGCCTTATTTCCCGGACGAATATGAGATCTCCCTGTCCCTGCCGCGGGACTACGCCCTCGACGTCCGGCAGCGGGAGCTGCTGCTGGCCGAAATCGTCAACGTCTACCTGGAAAAATTCCGCCGCAGTCATGTCCAGCTCCCGCCGGAGTTCGGCAATGCCTTCACCACGCTGCAGAACGCCGATTTTGTGGAATATGAACTGATCCTGACGAAGGAACTGCAGACGTTGCTGGCCTACCTGGAACAGCGTATCGATGCCGACAGCGATTCCGAGGCCAAGACCAAGGACAACCGGACGAAGACCGCCGCCGCCAAGCAGTTCCGTTCCCCGGCCAACAACCTGTCGTTCCAGGATCTGCACAAGCAGACCGAACTGTTCACCCAGATCCGACTGAACGACGTACTCAGCCAGATCTACGTCTACGGTCTCTCCAAGGACCGCAATTACGCGCTGGTCAAAATGGATTACTATCTCCGCACGCTCGAGGACCAGGAGCAGCGCTTGCAGGAGGAGGAAACCGT
>CXWL01018991.1_pt2 | contig 36119 bp, 33 predicted proteins | sample 590931 | NCBI WGS metagenome assembly CXWL01 (sample SAMEA3498368, study PRJEB10139) | groundwater metagenome | biome: water well; material: biofilm material | place: Germany | collected 2015-04-27
GAAGCCGACGCCCTTGCTCAGGTCGCTGCCGGGGCGCACATGCTCGACGTGAACGCCGGCATCCCTTTGGCCGACGAGCCGGCGCTGCTCGCCCGCGCCGTGAAGCTCGTCCAGGCGATCACCGATGTGCCGCTGTCGATCGACTCGTCGATCATCGCCGCGCTCGAGGCCGGACTCGCGGTGTACCAGGGCAAGCCGTTGGTCAACTCGGTCACCGGCGAGGACGAGAACATGGAACGGGTGCTGCCGCTGGTTGCCAAGTACGGCGCCGCGGTCGTGGCCATCTCGAACGACGAGACCGGCATCTCCGAAGACCCCGACGTGCGCTTCGAGGTCGCCAGACGCATCGTCAACCGTGCCGCCGACCACGGCATCCCTGCCTGCGACATCGTGGTCGATCCGCTCGTGATGCCGATCGGCGCGATGGGCACCGCCGGCCAGCAGGTGTTCAAGCTGCTGCGCCGGTTGGTGAGCGAGCTCAAGGTCAACACGACCTGCGGAGCGTCCAACGTGAGCTTCGGCCTGCCCAACCGCAACACGATCACCGGCACCTACCTGGCGATGGCCATCTCGAACGGAATGACTTCGGCGATCATGAACCCATTGCACGCCGAGGTGAGGTCGGCGGTGATGGCCGCCGACGTGCTCGCCGGCAACGACCGCGACTGCGCCGCGTGGATCCGCGACAACCGCGATCCCAATGCCGCCCAGGGTGCCCGCGAGGGGCGAGTCGGCGGCCGCCGCCGTCGGGCCGAGTAGGACCAGGACCACGCGCCATGCCCCGCATCGTGTTCACCCCGTCGGGTCTCGACGGCGAGGTCGAGGCAGGCGTCAGCGTGCTCCAAGCGGCGCGCGATCTGGGCGTCGACCTCGACTCGGTGTGCGGCGGCCGGGGCATTTGCGGACGCTGCCAGATCACGTTCAACGAGGGCAACCATGCGAAGTGGGCGCTCGACGTCGGCGGCGATGCCCTCACCGGCTGGACCGCGACCGAACAGGCCTACGCCGACCGCAAAGGGCTCAAGCCTGACCGCCGGCTCGGGTGTTGTGCGCTGATCGCCGCCGACATCGTGCTCGACGTACCGCCCGAGAGCCAGGTGCACAGGCCCGTCGTGCGCAAGAGCCTCGATCTGTCCGACATCGTGCTCGACCCGGCCGTTGCCCTCGCCTACCTGGAGCTACCGCCGTCGCTGCTCGGCGATGCCACCTCGATGACCGATCTCGTGATCGGCGAGCTCGAACGAACGCAACAGCGCCACATCACCCACCTCGAGTTGAACGTGCTCCAACAGGTCCACGCCGCGTTCGGCGGTCAGGACCGCGCCGCCACCATCGCCGTTCGCGGCGACGGTGCTGTTGCCGTGTGGCCAGGTTTCGTCGACCGCGCCGTTGGTGCCGCGATCGACATCGGATCCACCACGATTGCCGGGCACCTCTGCGATCTCGCCACCGGCGAGATCCTCGCCTCGGCCGGCAGGATGAACCCGCAGATCCGCTTCGGTGAGGATCTGATGAGCCGGGTCTCGTACGTGATGATGAACCCTGGTGGCGACGAGCAGCTCACGGCGGTGGTCCGTGAGGCTCTCGACGAACTGGTCACCGAGCTGTGCGCGGCGGCCGATGTCGAGACCGACAAGGTGCTCGAGATCGTGCTGGTCGGCAACCCGATCATGCACCACATCGTGGCCGGCATCGATCCCACGCCGCTCGGCATGGCGCCGTTCACGCTGGCGACGGCCGAGGCGATGAGCGTCACCGCGACCACGTTCGGACTCGGCTTCGACAACGCCAGCATCTACCTGGCGCCATGCATCGCCGGCCACGTCGGCGCCGACACCGCAGCAGTCATCTTGTCGGAGGGCCCGCACCGGTCGGCAACGATGCAGCTCCTCGTCGACATCGGCACCAACGCCGAGATCGTGGTCGGCGATCGCCACCGGCAGTTCGCGGCGTCGAGCCCCACGGGGCCGGCGTTCGAGGGCGCCCAGCTGAGCTGCGGGCAGCGCGCCACCGCCGGCGCGATCGAGCGGGTGCGGATCGATCCTGCGTCGCTCGAATGCCGGTTCAAGGTGATCGGCTGCGACCTGTGGAGCGACGAGGCCGGGTTCCCCGCCGAGACCGCCGAGCTCGACATCTCCGGCATCTGCGGCTCGGGCATCATCGAAGTGATCGGCGAGATGTTCCTCGCCGGGATCATCGACGCCGACGGTGTGGTCCAGGGTTCGATGGCCGCGAGGTCTTCGCGGGTGATCGCCCAGGGCCGCACATTCGGCTACGTGGTGCACGAAAACGACGACGTGCACCTGTGCATCACCCAGAACGACGTCCGGGCGATCCAGCTCGCCAAGGCCGCTCTGCGTGCAGGAATCGAGCTGCTCTTCGACCACGCCGGCATCACGGAGGTGTCAGACATCCGCCTCGCCGGTGCGTTCGGCTCGCACATCGACCCTGTCTACGCGCTCCTGCTCGGCCTCGTCCCGGATTGCCCGGTCGAACACGTCCGCTCGGTCGGCAACGCGGCCGGCAGCGGGGCCGTCCGCGCCTTGCTGTCGGTGGCAGCCCGTCACGAGATGGAGGCCGCAGTCCGCGAGGTCGTGAAGGTCGAGACCGCGACCGAACCCACGTTCCAGGCGAAGTTCGTGGCGGCGATGGCCTTTCCTCACGCGATCGCACGCTCGCCCCACCTGGCTGCTGTCGTCACCCTGCCCGAGCGGACCAGCTCCGACCCCGACCCCAGTCGCGGTCGCCAGCGACGCCGTCGCGTCGAAACCGAACCTGCCGCCGCGCCGGAGGAACCATCATGACCGACTCATCCGCTGGACGCCGTTCTGGAGGCCGGGCCGGCCGGCAGGCGCTGCGCGCTGCGCACGTGATCGAGCGTGTGCCCTACCTCACCCGCACGATGAGGCCGTTCGAGATCGTCGACGACGAGGGCCTCGCGATCATCGAGCACACCGCCGACACGATCCTCGAAGAGGTCGGCATCGAGGTGCGCGACTACCCGTCGGCGCTTCCGGTGTTCGCTGCCGGCGGCGCCCACGTCGATGGAACCCGAGTGCGGTTCCCGCGCGGCATGTGCCGCGAGGTCGTCTCGGCCAACGCGCCGAGCACCTACGTGCAGCACGCCCGCAACCCGCTCAACAGCGTCATCATCGGTGGCAACCACACCGTCTTCGCCCCGAACTACGGATCACCGTTCGTGCACGATCTCGACAACGGCCGCCGCTACGCCACGATCGCCGACTTCCAGAACTTCGTGAAGCTGACATACATGTCACCACACCTGCACCATTCGGGCGGCACCGTGTGCGAGCCGGTCGACATCCCGGTGAGCAAGCGACACCTCGACATGGTGTACTCCCACATCAAGTACAGCGACAAGGGCTTCATGGGTTCGGTCACCGCCGGCTCGCGGGCCCAAGACAGCGTCGATCTGGCCACGATCGCATTCGGCGGTGACCTGCGCGACCGCACGGTGATGACCTCGTTGATCAATGCCTCTTCGCCTCTCGTGTGGGATGGCACGATGCTCGCGGCCGCTCAGGCGTATGCCGAAGCGAACCAGGCCACGATCATCACCCCGTTCATCCTCGCCGGGGCGATGGCGCCGACCACCAGCGCCGGCGTGGCCGCGCAGACGCTGGCCGAGTCGCTGGCCGGCATGACCTTCGTGCAGCTCGTCCGCAAGGGCGCGCCCGTCATCCTCGGATCGTTCGCCAGCTCGATGAGCATGCAGACCGGTGCGCCGACGTTCGGCACCCCAGAGCCGGCGCTGGTGCTCTACACCGTGGCGGCACTGGCTCGGCGGCTCGGGGTGCCGTTCCGGTCGGGCGGCTCGCTCACCTCGTCGAAGCTGCCCGACGCCCAGGCTGCGTACGAGAGCGCCAACACCTTGCAACCAACGGTGCTCGGTGGTGTCAACTTCGTGCTCCACGCGGCCGGCTGGCTCGAGGGTGGCCTCGCCATCGGCTACGAGAAGTTCGTCCTCGACTGCGACCAGCTCGGCATGATGGGCACCTTCGTGAAGGGCCTCGACATGTCCGACAACGGGCTCGCGCTCGATGCCATCCGCGTTCACGAACCCGGCAACCACTTCCTGGGCACAGCGCACACGCTCGCCAACTTCGAGACCGCGTTCTATCGCAGCGACACGGCCGACAACTCGAGCTTCGAGCAGTGGACCGATGAAGGCGGCCTCGACGCCGCGCAGCGGGCGAACGCGATCTGGAAGCGCCGGTTGGCCGAGTACGAGCCGCCGGCTCTAGATGATGCCATCGACGCGGAGCTGCGAGCTTTCGTCGCCCGCCGCAAGACGGAGCTCCCCGATGAGTTCGCCTGACCGATCGACACCCGCACCGCTGGGAACCACTCGTACCGTGAGAACAAGGACAACGATGTCTGCTCAATCAATACCCCACACCGCTTCAGACACGATCCGGCGACTCGTCGCCGAGGCCCGCTACGAGCTGGTCCCGCTGAAGAGCGTCGAGGCTCAGATCGAGCACGTGCCGGCGGGCGCTGCGGTGTCGGTCACGTGCTCGCCGGCCAAGGGGCTGCCCGCCACCCTCGAGCTCACGACGCGGTTGCTCGATCGTGGCTACGACGCCGTGCCCCACCTGTCGGCGCGCCTCGCCGAGGATCGCGCCCATGTGGCCCGGCTGGCCGCGTACTGCAAGCAACACGAGCTCCGCGAGATCTTCCTCGTGGCCGGCGACGCCCCGGAACCGATCGGTCCGTACGAGGGAGTGGTCGCGTTCCTGCGCGACTTCCTCGACTTCGATCACGGGGTCACCCGCATCGGTGTGACCGCGTACCCCGATGGTCATGCCCTGATCCCTCAGGCGGTGCTGCACGAGGCGCTCCACGCCAAGCAGGCTCTGCTCGCCGAGGCGGGCATCGCCGGTTTCGCGAGCACGCAGATGTGCTTCGACGTGCACCAGTGGAAGCGATGGGCCGAGCAGGAGCGGGCGGCCGGGTTCACGATGCCGTTGCACCTCGGGGTGCCCGGCGTGATCGACCGCACGAAGCTGCTCACGATGGGTGCCCGGCTCGGCATCGGCTCGTCGATGCGGTTCGTCAAGAAGAACTCGAGCACGCTGCTGCGCCTCTTCTCGCCCGTCGGCTACGACCCGGCCAAGCTCATCATGCCCCTGGGCAAGGTCGCCGGCGAGCTCGGTATCGAGGGTCTGCACCTGTTCACGTTCAACAACGTCGAGGCCACCGCGGCCTGGCAACGCAAGCAGCTCGACCGCCTACGCTGAATCGCTCCCGGCACGATCGTCGGCACGATCGGCAGGGCGACGGCGGGGGCGACGGCGGCGCCCGATGGCGGCGATGGTGGCCGGCACGTAGAAGGCCCGGGCCGGCAGCGACACCTCGCTCCACGGTCGCTTCACCAACGGCGACCGCCACGAACGCATGCGATGCACGAAGAAGACTGCGATCAACGCATGCAACACGAACAGCGACCAGAAGAACCCGACCGGACCCATCGACGACATCATCACCGCGGCAACGAAGGGACCGACCACCGCTCCGACGCCGTACAGCGTGACGAGCAGCGAGGCCGCGGCGTTGAGGTGCTCTGGTTCGATCCAGTCGTTCGTGTACGCGGCAGCGATCGAGTAGAGCGGGTAGCTCAACCCACCGAGCAGGCAGAACCACACCAGCACCATCCAGTGGGCCTCAGGTGTGAGCACCAGCACGACTGCGGTGCCCATCGCCCCAAGCGCCGCGGCCAGACCTACGGCGCGTCGATCGAGATCGTCGGACGCGGCAGAGATGGGCCATTGCAGGATCACCCCGCCGATGCTGGGAGCAGCAGCGAACAACCCGACCTGCACGATGGGTAGACCGACGCGTGTCGCGTAGACGGCCGGAAGGCCGCTCAACGCACCGTGGGCGACACCGACCAGCAGGCAGGCCCCGAGACCGGTCGGCACGATCTCGGCCAGTTCGCGCATCGAGATGTGCTCGCTGTCTTCCAGGCTGGGCGCCACGGCCTGCTCCGACAGGGTTACCGGCACGACCGCGAGTGACGTGATGATGCTGACCAGCGCGAAGCCGGTCACCACTTCGGCGTCGAACGCGAATATCGACGCCTGGCCGACGGCGAACGCCGCCGTTGCGATCACCGTGTAGATCGCCAGGAGACGGCCCCGGTTCTCGTTCGTGGCGAGATCGTTGAGCCACGATTCGGCCACCACGTACTGGCCGGCGAAGCACAACCCGGTGACGAACCGGAGCAGCGTCCACGGAACCCATGAGTCGGTGAGGCCCACCCCCAGCATCGCGGCCGACAGCACGGCGGCTAGGGCGGCGTACACCCGGATGTGACCGACGGCGTTGAGCGCCCAGAGCGTGAGTCGCGAACCGACCACGAACCCCAGGAAGTACGCCGCGCTGATCAGGCCGATCAACCCGGTCGGCAGGCCGGCGAGCTCGGCCCGGACCCCGAGCAGGGTGCCGAACAACCCGCCGGCGAGCAGCAGGAACGCGAGTCCTACGAACAGCCCCCACGTGGCCAAGGCCATGTCGCGCGTGATCGCTTGGCCGGCATCGGCGCGCTGCGGTTCGGTGGGCACGAACGTGACGCTACGGGCGCCGGCACCGAACTTCGGCGACGATGGCGGGAACGACCTTGTGCAGGTCGCCGATCACCGCGTAGTCGGCCCTCGTCACCATGTTCGCTTCGCTGTCGGTGTTGATCGCGAGGATCTTCTTCGACGCCATCGCGCCAACCCAGTGCTGGATCGCACCCGAGATGCCACACGCGAAGTAGATGTCGGGGGCGATCCTCGTTCCCGTCTGGCCTACCTGATCGGTGTGGTTCCTCCACCCGTTGTTGGTGACCGCGCGCGAACACCCGACCACGCCGCCGAGCAGCCCGGCGAGCTCCTCGAGCGGGGCGAACCCTTCCGGCGAACCGACGCCACGCCCGCCGCCGATCACGACCGGGGCGGTGGCCAGGGTGACCCCGGCGGCACGCTCGACCCGGTCGACGACGATCGATCTTGCCAGCGACGGATCGAGCACAGGCGAGAACCCGACCGTACGCGCCGAGGCCGGGGCCTCGCTCGCCTCCACCGCATGGTGCGCGACGGTGAGGAGCTTGATCGTCGCGGTGATCTCGCAGCGTTCGAGCAGCGAACCACCCCAGCGCGTCCGGACCAGCCGCCACGGTCCATCTGCGGCCTCGATCTCGGTGCAGTTGGCCACCATCGGCGCGTCGAGGATCGCGCCGATGTGGGCGAGCACCTCGTTGCCCCGATCGGTGCCGGTGGCTACGACCGCATCGGGCGAGAGCGACGAGATGAGCTGTGCCGCCGCCTCTCCCCATGCCTCCGGGCCGTAGTCACCGAGCAGATCGTGGTGCACCTGGTGCACGACGGAAACACCATGCGCGGCGAGCTGTTCGACCAGCGCGTCGGCCGCTGCACCCATCGTGGCGGCGTGCACGGATCCGATCTGCCTGGCCGCGGCGACAGCCTCGAGGGTTGCCGGCGACAGCTTTCCGCGATCGTGTTCGACGATGACGAGCACGTTCACTTCAAGACCCCGAGCTCCTCGAGCAGGTCGACCACGGCCGCGGCAGCCTCCGGGCCGTTGCCCAAGATGACGGTGGCCGACGCCTGCTCGGCCGGCTGCCACAGGGTGACCATCCGCTGGCCCCCTTGCTCTCCGGTCGGTGGCACCTGCGCGACGGCGACCTTCTTGGACGCCAACCGGCCCTTCAGCGTGGGATAGCGAGGCAGGTTGATGCCCTCCTTCACGCCGAGCACCACTGGCATCGGTAGGTCGTAGACCTCCATGCCGGCGTCGGCCTCGCGGCCGGCGCGCAGCGAAGCGCCGTGGATCTCGATGCCCTTGATCCCGTTGACCACCGGGCGGGCAAGCGCTCGGGCGACCCGGATTCCCACCTGGAAACCACCGGAATCGGCTGACTCGTTGCCGAACAGGATCACGTCGAACGCGCCGTCTACGGCCTCGATCGCGGTGATCGCATCACCGATCGCTCGCGCCGTTCGCTGCGGATCCCAGTCGGGGCCGACGATCGGTAGGAGCACCGCCTTGTCCACGCCGAGGCTCGCCGCATAGCGCAGCTGCTCGTCGGCCTCGGCGGGCCCGAGCGTTAGCACCGTGGCTTCACCGCCGTGCTGCTCGACGAGCTGTACCGCCGCTTCCACCGCGCACTCCTCGTGAGGGCTCATCGCGAAGCCCAAGAACGCGGTGTCGACGGCTTGGCCATCGGGAGTGATGTTGATGCGCGCGCCCGGAGCGGGCACGCGCTTGACGCACACGAGAACGCGCATCGGATCAGCTCTTCATCCGGCTGTCGTCGGGATCGAAGAGCGGCTTGCTGCCCACCCGCGCGACGGTGACGGGGTAGCACTCGTTCATGTACATCACCTGCAGCTTGGCGCCTTCGACGGCATGCTCCGGCGGTAGGTAGGCGAGCAGCAGATAGGTGCCGAGCGATGGGCCCGCACCTGCGGTGGTCACTCGCGAGACGCGGCCCTTGGCATCGAGGATGCGGTCGCCGCCGAGCGTGAGGATCGGCTCGTTGCCGCCAGTCGGGAAGCGGTCGATCCCTGCCGCGCTGCGGTTCGAGTCCATCGACAGCGTGCACATCACCGCCACCGGTGGTTCCTCCCGCGCCGCCAGGTATGCCGCTTTGCCGATGAAGTCTGCCGACTTGACCTTTGGGCGGGCCAGACCGGCCTCGACGGGGTTGTACTCGCTCTCCAGCTCGGCGCCCATGAGGCGGTAGCCCTTCTCGATGCGGCCGGTCACCGCGTACACCCCGATGCCGACCGGCACGATGCCGAACTCCTTGCCGGCCTCGGCCACGGTGTCCCACAGGCGCAGGCCGTGCTCCACGTTGGTGTAGATCTCCCAGCCGCTCTCGCCGACGTAGCTGATCCGGAACATGATGCACGGGATGCCGTCGATCAGCACCTCGCGAACAGCGCCGTACGGGAAGCCGGTCTGCGACATGTCGTACGGCTGGAGCTGATCGGTGACGATCTTGGCCATCGTGGACTCCGCCGCCGGACCCCACACGCCGAGCGTGCACAGACCCTGGGAGCGATCGGTGAAGGTGACCGACCCGTCACGCGGCAGGTACTTGTTGAACCAGTAGTTGTCGCGCCCGCCGTCGAAGGCACCGGTGATGATGCGGAAGTGCTCGTCGCCGAGGCGCTGGATGGTGAGGTCGCCACGGAACCCGCCGTGCGGGGTGAGCAGCGGCGTGTAGACCGAGCGCCCGACCGCCACGTCGACGTTGTTCACGCACATGTACTGCAGGTAGTAGGTGGCGCCGGGGCCGGTGATGTCGAACTCGTTGAACGCGGTGAGATCGACCATGCCGACGCCGTCGCGCATGGCCAGGTGCTCGGCGTTGGTGATCGGGCTCCACCACCGCGCGTCCCACTCGCTGGCCCGCGGTCTGCAGGCCGCGGGATACTTCTCCATCAGCACTGCGTTGCTCTCGTACCACTGCGGGCGCTCCCACCCGCGGGCGTCGAAGAACACTGCGCCGAGGGCTTCCTCGCGGGCGTAGAAGGGGCTGCGGCGCATGCCCCGCTGGCTGGCCCACTGCTCGCGAGGGTGCACGATGCCGTAGGTCTTGTTGAAGTGCTCGGCACACCGCGCGTTGATGTGGTGCTCGGTCTTCTCGTGGGGGTAGAAGCGGCTGATGTCGCTGCCGTGCGGGTCGCACATGTGCGGGTAGCCGTAGGTCATCCATTCGGCCACGAGCTGGGCGATGCCGGGACCCTCCTTGATCCACACCGCAGCGGCGCTCCACAGGTTGCGCACCTCGACGGTCTCGCCGAGCACGGGGTTGGCATCCGGGGTGAGGCTGAGCAGACCGTTGATCGCGTAGCGGATCTCGGCGTCGCCGAGCATGTCCATCAGCTCGATCGCCTCTTCGAACTGCTGATCGAAGTCGTCGGCCGTGAACGGCAGCTCGGTCGGGGTGAGCGCCGACTCCTGGTTGGAGGGGATGTCGTCGGGGTGCATGAAGATCGGTCGGTGGGCGTAGCTGCCCACCTCCATCGAGCCGGCCGACTGACGCTCGTAGCAGAACGTGTCCATGTCGCGCACGATCGGGTAGGCCACCTCCGAACCGGACTGCTGCAGAATGTCGATCGGGCCGACGTCGGCCATCTGGTGAACGGCAGGGGTGAGCGGGATGCTCGCTCCGGCCATCTTGGCGATGCGCGGGCTCCACACCCCGCAGGCCACCACCACGTACTCGGCCTCGATGCGACCCTTGTCGGTGACGACGGCCTTGATCGTGTCGACGCCTCCGCTGCGGTGCACCTCGAGGTCGAGCACCTCCGTGTTGGCGAACACCGAGAGCGCGCCGTTGCCGACGGCCTCGTTGCGCATCTGCGTGCCGGTCTCGAGCGAGTCGACGCACGACACGCTCGGGGTGTAGAAACCCCCGAGCAGGATCTCTTCGTTGATGAACGGAACGAGCTCTTTGATCTCGGCCGGGGTGACCAGCCGGGCGTCGATGCCCCACGCCTTGGCCGAGGTCATCCGCCGGTTGAACTCCTCGAGCCGCTCCGGCTGGCGGGCGACCTCGATGCCACCGCAGGTGTTGTTGAGCCCGTGATCGACGTACTGGTTCTGGCTGTCGATGGTGAGAAAGGCCATCTCCTTGTTGTGATCGGTCGGGAAGATGAAGTTCGACGCGTGCCCGGTGGAGCCGCCCGGGTTCGGCAACGGCCCCTTGTCGATCTGCACCATGTCGGTCCACCCGAGCCGGCTCAGGTGCCCGACGAGGCAGTTGCCGACGATGCCGGCGCCGATGACCACCACTCGCGCCCGCTCCGGCACGGTCTGGCTGGATGTCGTCTGGCTGGACACGTTCTGGCTGGACACGTCGCTCATGGACTTCTCCCGGGTCGTAGTTGGCACTGGCTCTGTGCCTTGTCGGTCGGCGGTGCGGGCTGCCGTGGCTTGTCCTGCGATCCCGACTGATATATCTTTACCATATCAGAGCGAAATCCTCACTCAGCGAACGCGCCTACGACGAGATCCGCCAGATGATCGTGCGTCTCGACCTGGCTCCTGGCGCAGTCATCCGCGACGACGACCTGCAGGGCCGACTCGAGATGGGTCGCACCCCGATCCGCGAGGCGTTGCAACGCCTGGTGCGCGACCAGTTCGTCACGGTCATCCCCCGGCGCGGCATGTACGTGTCGAGCATCGACGTGTCGGAACTGGCGCTGTTGTACGAGACGCGGGCCATCCTCGAGCCGTACGCCGCCCGGCTGGCCTGCGCCCGCGGCACCGGCGACCACTGGGCCCGGATGGCCGCAGCGCTGGAGGGCGCCGGACCGGCGAATCGCCCTGCCCGGGAGCTGATCGAGATCGACCAGCGCTGCCACGAGATCGTCTGGGAGGCCGCCGACAACCGCTTCCTCACCGACACGCTCGACATGATGTACGCCCAGAGCGACCGGCTGTGGCACATCTACCTCGCCGACGTCGACGACATGGCCCACGCCGTCGACGAGCATCTCCAGATCCTCGACGCCTTGCGTTCCGGAGACGGTGATCTTGCGGCCACGCTCACCGAGGTGCACATCAACGGATTCGATCAGCAGATCCGCGCCGCCGTGCTGCGGCGACTGGAGTCGCCCCTCGCCGGAGCCTGAGCAGCGATCCCCGGAACCGAGCGAATCGAGCAGTAGCCTGTTCGTCGCGCCCAACCATCCGGACGGGAGAGCCACGACGCAGCCAGCGGCGGGGCGCCGAAGGAGCAACCTCCCCGGAATCTCTCAGGCCCACGGACCGTCCGGGCAGGCGCCGCTGGAAAGCAGCACCACCCTGTCGCACGCGTCGGGTTCTGCTCGCCGACGGGGAAAGGTCAGGCCGGATCACGACCGGGCCGAAGCTCTCAGGCAACGATGACAGCGGGGGAAGCAAACCGGCAAACGCTCGTTCACACGAGCACTGGAGGGCTTCCCATGACCACTCACCGCCCGTCACTCGACGAACTGACCGACCGCGACGACTTCATCCGCCGGCACATCGGCCCGACGGAACCGGAGCAGCAGATGATGCTGGCGCTGATCGGCGCTTCGAGCATCGAAGCGCTGATCGCCCAGACCGTGCCCGCTTCGATCCTCGAGGCCGATCCGCTTCGGCTGCCACCACCGCGTTCGGTCGACGACGTCATGGCCGAGCTCGGTTCCATCGCCTCGCTCAACAAGCGCCGCACCAGCCTCATCGGCATGGGCTACTCGGGCACGATCACTCCCCCTGTCGTGCAACGCAACGTGCTCGAGAACCCGGCGTGGTACACGGCTTACACGCCGTACCAGCCCGAGATCAGCCAGGGCCGGCTCGAAGCCATCTTGAACTTTCAGACGATGGTCGCGGATCTCACCGGGTTCCCGATCGCCAACGCCTCGTTGCTCGACGAGGCCACGGCCGCCGCCGAGGCGATGACGATGGCGCGGCGGCTCTCGAAGGCCACCGGCAACCGCTTCGTCGTGCATCACGACACCCATCCGCAGACCATTGCCGTGCTGCGCACGCGGGCCGAGCCGGTCGGCATCGAGCTGATCGTCGGCGATGTCGACGCGCTCGCGGGCGGCTGCTTCGGCGCGCTGTTCAGCCTGCCGACCTCCAGCGGAGCCCTGCCCGATTGGAGTTCGGCGATTGCCGGCGTGCATGCACACGGCGGCATCGCCATCGTTGCCGCCGACCTGCTGGCGTGCGTGCTGATGACCCCGCCGGCCGAGCTCGGTGCCGACATCGTGATCGGTTCGGCACAGCGGTTCGGGGTCCCGATGGGATTCGGCGGCCCGCATGCGGGGTTCATGGCCGCGGCCGAGTCTGCGGCGCGGTCGCTCCCCGGGCGCCTCGTCGGCGTGAGCACCGACGCCGGCGGTCGACCGGCGCTGCGCCTCGCACTGCAGACCCGCGAGCAGCACATCCGACGCGAGAAGGCCACCAGCAACATCTGCACCGCGCAGGTCCTGCTGGCCAACATGGCCGGCTTCTATGCGAGCTGGCACGGCCCCGACGGTCTCGCCCGCATCGCCGATCGTGTACAACGGCTCTGCTCGATCGCCGCCGACGCAGCGCGCCGCGGCGGCCTGACGCTGGTGAACGACACCTGGTTCGACACCATCCAGATCGCGGTGCCCAACGCCGATCTCGTGCACGAACGAGCCCGCGAGCGCGGCTACGACCTGCGCGTCGTCGACGAGACCACCGTCGGCATCTCCTTCGACGAGACGAGCACGCTCACCACGGTCGAAGACGTGCTGGCGATGCTCGGTGTCGACCACCACGTCGCAGTCGACACCGAGGCCGCCGATGGCCTTCGCCGTCGACGCACCGATCCGATCCTCCGCCACGACGCCTTCACCCGCTACCACACCGAGCACGAGATGCTGCGGTACCTGCGCCGCCTCGCCGACAAGGACCTCGCCCTCGACCGCACGATGATCCCCCTCGGCTCGTGCACGATGAAGCTCAACGCCACAGTGGAGATGCAGCCGATCACGTGGCCCGAGTTCGCGATGCCGCATCCGTTCGCTCCCGAGGAGGAGACCGTCGGGTACCGCACGCTGATCGGCCAGTTGGAAGCGATGCTCGTCGACATCACCGGCTACGACGCCGTCAGCCTGCAACCGAACGCCGGGAGCCAAGGCGAGTTCGCCGGCCTGCTGGCCATCCGCGCCTATCACCGCTCGCGGGGCGAATCGCAGCGCACCGTGTGCCTCATCCCATCGAGCGCCCACGGCACCAACGCCGCCAGCGCGGTGATGGCCGGCCTGAGCGTCGCGGTGGTGGCCTGCGACGAGAGGGGCAACGTCGACATCGACGACCTCGCCGCCAAGATCGCCGCCGCGGGCGCCGGCCTTGCCGCAGTGATGGTGACCTACCCGTCGACCCACGGGGTGTTCGAGGAGCGGATCACCGACATCTGCGCGATGGTGCACGACGCCGGTGGCCAGGTGTACGTCGATGGAGCCAACCTCAACGCACTGGTCGGTGTGGCCAGGCCGGGTCGATTCGGCGCCGACGTGAGCCACCTCAACCTGCACAAGACGTTCTGCATCCCGCATGGCGGTGGTGGACCGGGAGTCGGTCCCATCGGGGTGCGCGCCCACCTCGCGCCGTTCCTGCCGGGCGTCGGGGTGGGTCCGGTAGCGGCCGCGCCGTTCGGTTCGGCCGGCATCTTGCCGATCTCGTGGGTGTACATCGCGCTCATGGGAGCGGCCGGGTTGCGCAAGGCCACCACCACCGCGATCTTGAGCGCCAACTACATCGCGGCTCGGCTCAACGACGCCTTTCCGGTGCTGTACACCAACGCCAACGGGCGCGTCGCCCACGAGTGCATCGTCGACATCCGACCGCTCACGAAGGCAACGGGTGTGACCGTCGACGACATCGCCAAGCGGCTGATGGACTACGGGTTCCACGCTCCGACGATGAGCTTCCCGGTGTCGGGCACGCTGATGATCGAACCGACCGAGAGTGAGACGTTGCAGGAGATCGAACGGTTCTGCGATGCGATGTTGGCGATCCGCGCCGAGATCGATCAGGTGGCCGGCGGTGTGTGGTCGATCGACGACAGCCCGCTACGTCACGCCCCGCACACGGCTTCCGACCTCCTCGGCGAGTGGAACCGCCCGTACCCGCGCGAGCTCGGCGCCTATCCCCTGGCCTCGCTGCGGGCGTCGAAGTACTTCCCCCCGGTGTCACGCATCGACGCCGCGTACGGCGACCGCAACCTGGTGTGCAGCTGCGAGCCGTTGGAGGCCTACGCCCATGCGGCCGACGCGGCGATGACCCACAGCGGACTACGGTGAGTCGATGGCTGACAACGCGGTACCCGGTGCCGGACTCGGCGATCTCCTGGCACTGGTCACCGGGTCGAACCCGCTGACCGGGATCAGCAAGTCGGTTGCGCAGTTCCAGCGCGGTACGAACGAGTTCCTCGTCGCGGTCGAGAACTTCAACGCCACGATGGAGCAGGTGAACGCGATCGCAGTCCGCGTCAACCGCTTGCTCGACGATGTTGAACCGCCGATCCGGGCGTTGATGCCGCAGATCACCAGAACGCTGAGAACCACCGACTCGCTGGTCGAGCAGATGAGCGCGCTGCCGAAGGATCTCAACGAGTTCATGGCGATCCTGGGCGATGTCGCCCGACGGTTGCAGCCACTCGGTCAGCTTGCCGAGTCGGCCGGCGGCCTGTTCGGGCTGCGGCCGCTCACCGCACTGCGCGGCGCAACCCGGGCGGCCCCGGCCCACGAACCTCCACCACCGCCACCGTCACCCCCGGCGGTTCGAGCGCCGTCGCCGGCCAAGAAGGCGCCGGTCAAGAAGTCTGCGGCCAAGAAGTCTGCGGCCAAGAAGACCTCAGCCAAGAAGACGCCGTCGAGGTGAGCGTGTGTGCACAGATGCACCGGGGGCGGTGCATTCGCGCACAAACGCTGAGAGAGCTGTGACGATGGGGGTCAGTGCTTGGCCACGAACGGCGGTGGCACGACCCGGCCAGGAAGCGAAGCACCGCGCACATCGATGGTGACGAGATCACCTGGGTTGATGGTCGGGGGTACCAGCGCCAGGGCGATTCCGTGTTCGAGGACCGGCGAGTAGTTGCCGCTGGTGACGACGCCGACCTCGATGCCGTCGACGAGCACCGCGCAATCGGCGCGTGGCGGGCGTCGACCTTCTGTGGCGATGGCGCGCAGCACGCGCGCCACACCCCGGTCGCGCTCGGCGGCGAGCGCTTCGCGGCCCCGGAACTCGTCCTTCGACCACGCCACCACCCAGCCGAGACCGGCCTGAAGGCTGGTGATGCCGGGCCCGAGCTCGTGCCCGTGCAGTGGCAGCGCGGCCTCGAGCCGCAAGGTGTCGCGAGCCCCGAGACCCGCCGGCACCACGCCCGTGGCGATGACCGCCTGCCATAGGTCGACGGCATGTTCGGCCGGGACGGCGATCTCGACACCGGCTTCGCCGGTGTACCCGGTGCCGGCGACGGTGCACTCGATGCCCTCCCACCGCACACGGCCGACCCGGAACCGCCCGATCGCCGCGGCCTGCGGCATGATCGTGGCCAGCCGGTCGCGGGCCTCGGGGCCCTGCACGGCAAGCAGCGCCCGCTCGTGGGTGGTTTCGACCCCGCCGACGGCGGCACGGACGCGATCGGTGTTCGAGGCGTTGGGCATGACGTCGTAGACCTCGTCGTCGATCCACCACACGATGATGTCGTCGAGCACCGAGGCATCGCCCTCGTCGAGCAGGTGGGTGTACTGGGCGCGGCCCGGCGCGATCTTGTGCAGATCGTTGGTGAACGCCCACTGCAGCCTTTCGTCGACATCGGCGCCCACAAGACGCACCGTGCCCAGGTGCGACACGTCGAACACGACTGCGTGGTTGCGACAAGCGAGGTGTTCGTCGATGGTGCCCGACTCGTACGAGAGCGGCATGTCCCAGCCGCCGAACGGCACCATCTTCGCGCCAGAGCGGCGATGCACGCTGTCGAGCGGGCTGTGCTCGACCTCAGGGCCTCCCACCGGGTCGGCGCCTTGTTGCGCGGTGGTGTCGGCGCTCACCGGGCGAGGGCGACGGTGACGCTCGGGGACCCACCGGCAGCTTCGCCCACGGCGTCGCCCAGCGACGGCGCGGCCAGTTGGGCATCGAGGTCGGACTTCACGCCGCCGATGGCGAGGATGTTGAGCACTCCCTGCCCGCCGCGGCGCATCACGTCGATCAATTCGTCGCCGTCACAGAGCAGCACGTCGCTACCGCTGATGACCAGATGCGCGGCGGCGATGTCGGTCTCGACGTGCTCGCGGAGGTACTCGAACGCGACGCGGACCGATTCCAGCTTGATGCCTGCGTCGAGCAGGCTCTTGATCACCCGCAGCTCCAGCAGGTCGCGGTACGAGTAGCTGCGGCGGCTTCCGCTCCCGGCGGCGTCGCTGAGCGACGGCCTGATCAAGTCGGTTCGGGCCCAGTAGTCGAGTTGACGATAGGAGATGCCGACGATCTTGGCGGCCTTGGTTCCGCTGAAACCGGCTTCGGAGTCTGTTGCACGCATTTGGTCGACCTGCCTCGATCTGTTCGTGGTAGCGCTGCTTCGGGGGAACCGGATCACACTGCCGTAACTACGACGATGTGAGACCTGGAAACGCTACTAGGAGCGTCGCCGAGCGTCAATGAACCGGCTCACGACTTCTTGAAGTCGTCCGGATCGAGATCGTCGAGGAAGTCGAGGAACTCGCCGATGATCGCCTCGTCGGCAGCCTCCTCCTCCTCCACGTCCTGACCTGCCTCGAGCAACAATCCCTCGGTGGCAAAGATCGGGCTGCCCGTGCGGACAGCAACGGCGAGGGCGTCGCTGGGCCGGCACGACATCACGTGTTCGCGAGCGCCGTCACGGAGATGCATCTCGGCGAAGAACACGTGGTCGCGGATCTCGGTGATGACCACGCGGTCGAGCGTGGCCGACAGCTGGGCCAGCACGGCGACGAGCAGATCGTGGGTTAGCGGCCGCGGCGCCTGGATGCCTTCGAGCGCGGCGTGGATCGACGACGCTTCGGGATTGCCGATGACGATGGGGAGCAGGCGCTGTGTGCCCGCCTGCTCGCGAAGGACCACCACCGGCGTGTTTGCCGGCACCTCTACCCGCACTCCGACGAGCTCCATCCGGATCACGGGGAAAGCGTACTCCCGTCGCACCGACCGATGTCGAGCGCCACGCCGAATCACGCCAAGTTCCTTGGCTCAGGAGTCGAGATGTGGCCGCACGAGCGAAGCCACGAGCGCAGCTCGGAGCTCGGACCCGAGCTCGGTGAGCTCCTCCAGCAGCGTCGTAGCCTCCACCCGTGCATGCGGGTTCCGTTGCCGAAGGAGCGGCATGATCCTCTGCTCGAAAAGGCCGACCTCGCGCTCGGCCGACTGCCGCCAGCCGCGGAGGTGGCGTGCGTCGATGCCCCTGGCGAGGAAGCCGGCAGCGACGCGCACGATCGCGGCATCGCTCCCCGTGTAGGTCGTGGAGCCGCCGCTCTCCCTGGCCACCACTAGTCCGAAGGACTCCAGTTCGGCGAGTTGCGCCGAAGTGATCCCGGCTACCGCGCACAACTCACCGCGGTCGTACACCTCCACCTGCGGTGGTGGCTGGATGCCCGACTGGGTGGCCGGTGGGAAAGCCGGCTGGGGCACTGAGGACAGCGGTCGCGCCTGCGCAGCCGGATGCCTCGAAGTGACCGCAGCGCGATCACCGAGGTCGACCCCATCGGTGGGATCGTCGAGGTCGAGCTGACCGGTGCCGTCGACGTCGAGCTCGATCTGCCCGACGCGCACGTTGCGAATCCCTCGCGGTGCAGCGCCATCAGTGGGGGCGGGCAGGGCGATCGAACCGGAGTCGTCGATCTCGCCTGTCTCGAGCCTGTCGCGGATGACTCGCAACGGCAGGAAGTTCTCGCGCTGCTCGCGCAGGATCACCCGCAGCCGTTCGATGTCGGCGTCGAAGAACTTGCGGTAGCCGGATGACGTGCGTTCTGGCTCGATCAGGCCTTGGCTCTCGAGGAAACGGATCTTCGAGATCGTCACGTCGGGGAACTCCTCCAGGAGCAGTCCCAGAACCTCGCCGATCGAAAGATACGGACGCTCGTTGGCCCCGCTGGTCACTGGTCGCCGATCACTGGTCGCCGGTCACTGTTCGCTGGTCACTGTTCGTTCGATCACTGGTCGCCCGCTCCGAGCTCGAAGAACACGAGACGGAACTTACCGACCTGCAGCTCGTCGCCCTGCCGCAATGGTGCTTCGTCGACGCGCTCGTGATTGAGGTAGGTGCCGTTCAACGAACCGGCGTCGCGCACCACGTAGTGGTCGCCCTCGTGGCTGATGTCGGCATGGCGTCGCGAGACGGTGATGTCGTCGAGGATGATCTCGCTCTCGGGATGACGCCCGAGCCTGGTGAGCTCGCCGTGCAGGGCGAACGCGGCACCCGCCTGCGCGCCGTTGCGCACGACCAGCGATGGCACTCCCGTGGCCAGGTCGTCGAGCTGCACGATCGTGTCGTCGGCGGTGCCGGGCGCGTCTTGCAACGGATCGACCTTGGCCAGGGTGATGGTCTGGTCGGCGGGCCGATCGAGCAGAGCCCCACAGGACGAGCAGAAAACAGACTCGACTGGATTGCGGTGGCCGCACTGGTTGCAGAACACGTAGGCCATTGGAAGCGAACTCTACCCTGCGACGAGGGCGCGGTATCCGGTGGCGTCGAGGAGGCCGTCGTACTGCTCGGGCTCGGTCATCTCGATCTCGCAGATCCAACCCGCGCCGTAGGGATCGGAGTTCAAGACGTCGGGCTGATCAGCGAGTGCCGCGTTCACCGCGACGATCGTGCCCGACACCGGAGCGTAGATGTCGCTGACCGACTTGGTGCTCTCCACCTCGCTCATCGTCTCGCCGGCGGCCACGACGGTACCGACGCTCGGCACCTGCACGTAGACCACGTCGCCCAACGCATCTTGGGCGTAGTCGGTGATGCCCATCCGGATCGTCGAGCCATCGCGCTGGATCCATTCGTGGTCGCTCGAGTAGCGGAGTGAATCGGGGATCGTCATGGACGAGAAGCTAGCCGGTCAGCGGAGAAGCCGACGGATGCGCCCGGAGTACTCCTGCGCCAACTCGTGGGCCTCGGCGTCGGTGCCCGCCTCGGCCCAGATGTGGGTCAACGGGTCCTCCGGGTCGGGTAAAGCCAGCATCCAACCGTTGGGATGACGGATCTTCACGCCATCGACCAGCTCGGGGTGGCGCGAGCCCATCTCCATCAGCGAACGCATCACCATGCCCTTCTGCTCCCACGGTGTGACGACCGTCTCGTGCACGAGGTGCACCTTGGGCGACGAATCGACCACCGCGCTCAACAGCCGACCTGAGCGCGCCAGCAGGTCGAGCATCTTCAGCAGGGCAGCAGCCCCGTCGAACGCCGGAAGGAACCCCGGGAGGATGTAGCCACCGGCACCATCGGCGGCGAAGCCGACGGATGGATCGTTGGATGCCGACATCAGGGCCGCCGCGGCGAGCTTCGTCTGGACCACTCGCACCGCGTGCGATTCGGCGATCTCTCTCGTGCGTTCCGTGGTGTTGACCGGAACCGCGATCGCATCACCCAACAGGTGGTCGCACACCAGCTCCACGAAGGCAAGCAGTGCGTCGGTGTCGGACAGCACGCGCCCGAGGTCGTCGACGAGGCGGATGCGCTCTCCGTCGGCGTCGATGACCGCGCCGAGGTTCGCTCCCGAGGCGCGCACCAGGCCGGCCACACGCGCAAGTGCCTGCTGCTCGTCGAAGGTGACCCGCCCCGCCGTCGACACGTAGGGGTTCACCGCCAGCACGTCGGCACCGAGCTTGCCCAGAAGGGTCGGCATGACGGTGCTCGCCGCTCCGTACGAGTAGTCGACGACCAGCTTGAAACGGGCCGCGCGGATCGCCTCCGGAGCAACGGTGGCCTCGAGTGCAACCGTGTACTCCTCGAGGGCGCGGGGCGGGAACTGGATGTCGCCGACCTCCTCGGCCAACGCCCGACGGGTGTCCTCGCGCTGGAACAACCGCTCGATCCTTCGCTGCGCGTCCTCGGTGATGTCGGTGCCGGCGGTGTCGAAGAAGCGGACGATCACGCGGTCGGGATCGTCGTGGTCGAGCCGCACGGTGAGGCCTCCGATCGCCCTCGGCGAGCGCACCAGGAACCGGGTGACCGGCACGCTCGCAACCTCGAGATCGAGCACGTCGATCCCGGCGGCGTTCAATCCGGCCATGATCGCTCGCTTCAGCATGCGGGCCGCCCGGCTGGAGTCGCGCGAGGTGACGACGGTGCTGCCCTTGCGCAGTGACGTGCCGTAGGCGAGTGCCACACGAACCGCAAGCTCAGGGGTGACATCGACGTTGGCCAGGCCCTGCACGCCGTCGCGCCCGAACAAGCTGCGTGCTCCCTTGCTCTCCCAGACGATGCTGCTGTTCACCACAGCTCCGTCCTCGATCGTCTTGAACGGGTAGACCTTGACGTCGCCGGTGAGCACGGCGTCGTTGCCGACGAACACCTCGTCGCCCACGACCACGCCCTCGTCGATGCGCACGTTGCTGCGGATGCTGCTGCTGCGGCCGATGACCGCGCCACGCATCGATGTGCGCGGACCGACGTAGACGTTGTCGTGGAGCACGCATCGCTCCACCTGTGCCTCGCCGAGCAAGCGGACGTTCGAGCCGAGGACGCTGTACTCCCCCACCCGACAACGCGCCTCGATCTTGCAGCCGGGTCCGATCACGCAAGGACCGGTCACAATTGCATCGGGCGACACCTCGGCCCCTTCGCCGAGCCAGACACCGTCGTTCACCATGAACCCCGGCACGCTCACCGAGACCTTGCCGTCGAGCACGTCACGATGCGCTGACAGGTATGCCTCGAGCGTGCCGACGTCTTCCCAGTACCCGTCCAGAACGGAACCGAACATCGCCACGCCCTGGGTGAGCAGCGCCGGGAACACCTCGCCCGAGAAGTCGACGCTGCGTCCTTCGGGGATGTGCTCGAAGATCTGCGGTTCGAACACGTAGATGCCGGTGTTGATGTGATCGCTGAACACCTGGCCCCACGTGGGCTTCTCGAGGAACCGTTCGATCGAGCCGTCGTCGCGGGTGATGACGATGCCGAACTCGAGCGGGTTCGCCACGGCGGTGAGGCCGATGGTGGCGACTGCCTCGTTGTCGCGATGAGATGCCAACAACGCGGTGAGGTCGATGTCGGTGAGCACGTCGCCGGAGATGACCAGGAACGTGTCGTCGAGGAACTCCCGGGCGTTGCCGACGCTGCCGGCGGTGCCCAGGGGAATCGGCTCGTCGGCGTAGCGGATCGACACCCCGAACTCGCGACCGTCGCCGAAGTACGTCTTGATGTGGTTGGCGAGGAACGCCACGGTCACGACGATCTCGTCGAAACCGTGGCGGCGCAGCAGGCCGATGATGTGCTCCATCATCGGACGGTTGGCGACCGGCAACATCGGCTTGGGCGCGTTCGAGGTGAGCGGCCGCAGCCGGGTGCCCTCGCCACCGGCCATGATGACAGCCTTCATCCCTGGGCCCTCATCCCTGGGCCCTGGCACCCGCCCGGAGACCCGCCCGGATCGACGGCACGTAAGCGACGGCGGTGTAGTAGCTGAGCGTGATACCTGGGATGCCGAGGAGCCACGAGGCCACGAGGAACCCTTCGTGGCCGGCGAAGTCGGACGATCCGAGCATGAACCCGGGGATCGCGAACATCAGCAGGAACGTGGCCAGCTTGCCGAGGTAGGTGACGTCGAACCGCTGCATCTTGAACGCCAAGGTGGCGATGGCCATGGTTGCCCCTACCACCACCTCACGGGCCACCACAGCCCACGCGAACCACAGCGGTGGGATGCCTTTGACGATGATGCCGCCGATGGCGACGATCAGCAGGAGCCGATCGGCCGTGGGGTCGAAGATCTTGCCGAACTCGCTCACCTGGTTGAACCGTCGCGCCAGCCAACCGTCGACCCAATCGGTGGCGCCGAGGCCCCCGAGCAGCCAGGCCGCTCCGGCCACGTTGTCGCGGGCGAACAACAGGTGCAAGAAGACCGGTATGCAGCAGAGGCGCAGCAACGTGAACAGGTTGGGGGCGGTGAGGAACCGGTGCGACGAGAGCTGCGTGCCCGTGGGCGCGCTCGCCGGCCCGGTTGCTGCGTCCGTCACGGTTGCGATCGTACCGTCGAAGCGATGCCACCCCGAGCACCTACCATCTGCGCCATGGCACAGGTGGAAGCAGAAGCAGAGGCAGAGGAACCCACCCATCGGCGCGAGGGCGGGCACGCCTCGCTTTCGGGCCAGGTGGCGTTCATCACCGGCGGCGGATCGGGGCTCGGCGCGGCTTTCGCCCGTCGCCTCGCGGCCGACGGCGCGTCGGTGGTCGTGAACGACCTCAGTGCCGACGCCGCGGCGGCGGTGGCGGCGGAGATCTCCGGCGACACGGCGGTTTTCGACGTGTGCGACTCGGCCGCGTACGACGCCGCGATCGACGCCGCAGCCGAGCGCCACGGCCGTCTCGACATCGTGATCAACAACGCCGGGATCGCTCCCCCGCCCGATGCTGACCGGATCGAACGGGCGATCCAGAACCAGATGTTGCGCATGGAGGGCCGCATCGACGATCTGGTGCCGCCCGATTCGACCGTCGAACTGAGTGACGCCGACTGGGACAGGATGATCAAGGTCCACCTCTACGGCACCTTCTACGGCACCCGCGCCGCGTTGCGGCACATGACACCGGCCCGAAGCGGATCGATCGTCAACATCTCTTCGGTGCTCGGCCTACGACCGATGGCTGGTGCGCTGCACTACGCCACCGCCAAGGCAGGGATCATCGCCTTCACCAAGTCGGTCGGCCAAGAGGTGGCCCCGTTCGGGGTACGGGTGAACGCCGTCTGCCCAGGGTGGGTCGACACGCCGCTGCTGGCGACGATGGACCCGATGATCATCGCCGGCATCGTCATGCAGATCCCGCGGGGCCGGATGGCCGCGCCGGAGGAGTTGGCCGAGCTCGTACGCTTCCTCGCCGGGCCGGAGAGCAGCTACTGCAACGGCGACGTGTTCGCTGCGTCGGGTGGCTTCGCCTGATGGCCACGATCTTCACGCGGATCATCGAAGGCGAGATCCCTGGCGTCTTCGTCCATCGCGACGAGCAGTGCGTGGTGTTCATGTCGATCAACCCACTCGCCGTCGGGCATGCACTCGTGGTGCCGATCGCCGAGTACGACCACTGGGTGGACCTCCCGGATCAGCTCGCTGCCCATCTCTTCGCCGTCGCCCACCGCATCGGCCGCGCCCAACAACGTGCCTTCACGTGCGACCGGGTAGGGCTGATCGTGGCCGGCTACGAGGTGCCGCACACGCACATCCACGTGATCCCCACCACCGACATGGGGCAGCTGAACTTCGCCAACGCCGCGGCCGGCGTCGACGCCGATGCGCTCGAGGGCGCGGCCGAAGCGATCCGGGCTCAGATCGGGAGCTGACCGGGGCCGCCGGGTTCGGCGGGCTCGACTTCGTCGATCAGCTCGGGCCCCTTGTTGCGAACGTTGTTCACCGCGACCGACACAGGATGAATGACCAGCAGGTCATCGGGAGCCGGCACCAGCATCTGGCCCAACCGGTCGACGTCGGCGTTGTTCGGGTCGAGCCACTCGTGCCAGCGGGAGGCCGGCACGAGCACCGGCATGCGATCGTGCACGGGCGCCATCGTCGCGTTGGCCGTGGTGGTGATGACGGTGCAGCTGTGCAGCCACGGTGCGGGCGCGCCTTGCCCTGGCTCGACCGATGGATCGCGCCACGCAGACCAGAGCCCGGCGACCGCCAGCGGCTCTCCGTCGCGGCGGTGGATGTACATCGGCTGCTTCACCTTCAGGCCGGCGACCTGCTTCCACTCGTAGAAGCCGTCCATTGGGATCAGCACTCGACGAGACGCGAAGAGCTTCTTGAAGGCAGGCTTCTCGGCGACGGTCTCGCCGCGGGCGTTGATCATCTTCGAACCGATCTTGGGGTCCTTGGCCCATGACGGTACGAGGCCCCAGCGAAACAGCCTGACGGCCGGGGTGTCGGGGTGATCGCGATCGGCGACGACGGCGTAGACGTCGTTGGTGGGTGCGACGTTGTAGTTCTCGGCCACGGTGAGCGTCGTCTCAAGGTTGGCAGCATCGAATGAGGCGCCGAAGTAGGCGGCGATCCGCTCGGGCGAGTTGGTGGAGACGAAGCGGCCGCACACCCCGCCCAGCGTATTCTCAGCTCAGTTGGATCACCCACGAGTTGACCGCGTAGCCGCCGGTCTCGTTCACCTGCACGAGGGCGGTTGCCACCATGTGCGGAGTTCCGGTGGTGGTCTCGGTGACGATCTTGAACGTCTTCTGCACGATCGGGTTGAGCAGGCCGAGCTGCATGAACTCCGGTACGTCGGCGGTCACCGACATCTGCGCGGCGAGGATGCCGCCGCTGAACATGATCGTCTTGTTGGGGACGCCGGCCGGGGTGGTCGAAACGCTGACGGCTCCCTGTGGCACGGAGATGTAGCCGGGGATCTTCACGTAGACGCCGGCGGCAGTGGTGAGGTTGACGTCGATGATCGGACAGCCGGCGGCCGGAACTGCCGGAGGTGGTGCGCACGGCGCTGCGGCCAGCGCCGGCGACACCAACAACGAAGCCTTGTAGGAGTGGGTCCACGGGTCGGTGGGCGTGCTGCCGTACACGAGCGTGGAGGGCACGTGCAGATCGATGTCGAGATCGGCATCGAGATCGGCGTCGAGCGGGTTGGTCACGCCCGCGACGGTGTCCAGCACGCCGGTCACGCTCGTGATCGAGACGTCGTTGAGGATCGCCAGCGGATCGGTGGTGGCGACGAGGCGCCGGTTGAACACGATGTTCACACCGGCACCGCCCGCTGCGGTCGCCGTGTCGATCATCAGCCTGCCGTCGGCACCGAACACGAAGGTGCCGCCGACGCCGCTGCTGTAGGCGTCGAAGGGCGCTCCGATGGCGTCGGCGACGGCGATCGAGTCGCTGTCGGTGCAGCCGGGCGCGGCACCGGCTCCTACCACCACGGTGGCGTCACCGCTGAAGCGGAGCGTCTTTTCGAAGTAGTAGATGCCCGACACGAAGTAGACCGGAGTGGCGCCGGTGATGACCACGTCGTCGGTGTACTTCCCGGGGAAGTACACCGTGCACTGCTCGCCGAACTCCCCTGGGGGCATCGCGTAGCCGCCGGCGAACGCCAACGAGTTGGAGAACGGCGGGAGGTACGGCGCGAAGATCTTGTTGCCGGCGGTTGTAGGAGATGTGTCGGCCATCCAGGCCAGCGGGTCGGGGTCGCCATTGCGGGGATACTCCCGGCCGCACGGAATCGATGGAGCCACCGCCATCGAGGTGCACCACTCCCACCCGATCGTCCCGTCGAGCTCGGGCGAGTCGCCGCCTGGGCTCATGTACGGCGGCGGGATCTGTGCCTCGGAGCCGACCTGCACGGTCGTCACCGCGTACCGCTGGTCGCTCGGTATCGCCTGCAGTGCATCCTTCGTGGTGGTGCACTTCGTAGCGATGCCAAGCCCGGGCGGGGCCGCCAGCTGTACCGCGAACTCGTCGGTGCGACCCGACGGAACGCACGCGGCATAGAGCTCGGCTGGATCGAACAGGGCGGCGCGAAGGCCACCCTTCACCGCTTCGCTGCGGTCGGCCTTGGCGCTCGATACGCGGTTGGCGCGGGTGACGCCGAGCGTGTAGCCCATCAGCGGGAGGACCATCATCGCCCCGACGATCATCACCACCAGGGCGAGGACCAGCGCCGTGCCCTGGTCGCGGTCCTCCGCGAGGGAGTCGTTCGCTTCGACCCGAGATCGCACCTGGCGACTCATGCGAACGCCACCGTCTGGATGCACGACACTGCCTTGTTCGGAGCCACGACCAGCTCGATGCTGGTCCATGGCTCGTGGCCCGGGATCGGTGTGCTGGTGAACGGATAGGCGACACCACCCGACTTGCACGACCAACTGACCGGTGTGTAGGCGGTGAGGCTGGTGAAGTCCTGCGGGCTGATCGTGATCGTCTGCGAGGCGCCGCCGGGAAGGGCGACGTCGAACGTTCCGCTGCGGTAGGCGGCCGAAGTCGTCACGACCTGTGGCGGGTCCGTAGCGGAGTTCTGGTAGGTGAACGGATCCTGCGCGGCTGCCGCCCCGACACGGGTCTGCAACGTCACCGTGCCACCACACTGCCCGAGGGCGATGCTGGTGAGGGCAGCGCTGAAGTTGGTGTAATCGGGCAGCACGAACAGGTCGGCCACATCGGCATTCGTGTACGGTCCGCCGGCCGGTGACGCTTCCACGTATCCGCCGGCCACTCCGGACCTGTTGCCGACCACGATGTTGCCGATCGTCGCCGAGTTGTTGATGTCGAGGGTCGTCGTCGCCTCGTAGTTGGTGTACGGCAGACTGTATGCCTTCACGCCGCGCCAGCCGTCCAGGTCATCTGACGTGGTGTTGCTGGCGTCGAACTGCGCCTGGGTCGCCGCGCTCCACACCGAGGGCGTGCCGCTGACCGTCGTGCGGTAGCCATCGGCCGTGCCGGAGTTGACGTTGCCGGCCTCGTAGACGCCCTGCGTGGTGGTGACCCAACTGGTGCTGGTCCGCCAGCCGTCGCTGCTGTCGGTGGTGGTGTTGCTGCCGTTGTACTGCGCCGCCGTCGCCGACACCCATGTGCTGCTCAGGCTCGGGCTGACCGTCGTGCGGAACCCCTCTCCGGTGCCGGAGCCGGTGTTGCTGGCCTCGTACTGGGCCTGGGTGATCGCCACCCAACTGCTGGACGATCCGGTTCTGCGGGCCCGGTAGTTGTCGCCGGGGTCGGGCGGGTTGGGTGAGGTGTTGGCGGTCAGGTAGGCGTTGCGGGCCTGTGACGACGAGCTGGAGTACCCGGAGGCGGCTGACACCCAGCTGCTCCCGTTCCAGCGCTCGAACCTCATGCCCGAACCCTGCACCTGGTAGACCACGTTGGCGTTGCGTTCGTACGTGGTCGCTCCCTGCTCGTACACCACCGTGTCGCCGACCTCGTAGACCCAGTGGTAGCCGGCGCCCTGGTTCGTCCACTGCGAGGTGGCGGTGAGGTTCGGGCTCACGTACACACCGATCAGGTTGATCTGGCCCCTGTCGCGGACGATCCGCTCAGCCCGGTTCCAACCGATCTGGTAGAAGGAGCCGCCATCGGTGCCCGGGAGCCCGTTGTCGAGCGGATCGGGCACTGCCGGCGCCGTGGCCGAGCTGTAGTCGAGCCTGCTGCGGGTGGGCACACCGTCGGTGAAGAAGATCAACGTACCTGGCAGGCTCGACTGCACGGTCCCGTCGGTGTTGCGCAGCATCCGGAAGAACCCGTCCTCCCAGTTCGTACCGCCACCACGCTGGATCCCGCTGCTGGGGTCGGCCGGATCGCCGACGAGGCCCTTCAGCTCGTTGACGTCGCTGTCGATGAGCATGTCGTAGTACCGCGTCCATCCCCCTGCGGAGTCGAGCGTGGTCGAGGTGGCACTGAACGTCACGACCTCGAGCTTGATCGGCGTGCCGGCGAAGGCATCGATGAAGTTGCGGATGCCACCCTTGATGCTGTCCATCTGCGTCTGCGAGATCGATCCCGACTTGTCGACGATCATCCCGAAGTTGCCGCCGCAGCGTGACCGGGAGGCGATGAAGGTCGGGGCGCCGCTCAGGTCGTCAGTGGTGAGGTTGTACTCGCGGGCGGTTCCGCCGGCGCTGAGGCTGATCTGGTTCTGCCCGCCACCGAGGCCGGCGGCGTCGCCGCCACCGTTGATCGTCACGACCACGCGGCGGGCGTTCTTGCTGTCGAGCCCAGGATCGGCGACGGTGTCGCCCGGCCCACTGATGTCATCGGCAGCGAGCGCGTTGCTCACCGTGAGCACCCACGACGGTGCGGTCACACCAGGTATCCAGGTGAACCCGGGTGGCGGCGGCTCGAGCTCACGCAGGACGACGGCCGTGTCACACGCCGGTGTCACGGTGAAGACGGGGTTCGGTGGCGCGGTGCTCACGCCGAAGCAGTGCACGCGGATCAGCCGGAACTCGCCGGCAACCTCGATCACCCGGTACGACACAACGGTGAGGGTTGGCGTTGCCACGCCGCCGGTGCTGCTGTCGGCCAGCGATCCGTTCCAGCTCAGCATCAACGCGTTCGAGCCTCCCAGCTCGGCCGACGGTGGACACGCGGGGGTCGGGCCGCACGGAACAGCGGCGGGGTCGGTGTCGACCGATTCCGCCGAGGAGAGGTCGGTCGGCATCCACAAGCTGACGTTCTGCTCTGACCTGGCGTTGTTGGTTCGGCCCTCGGTGTTGTCGAGCTGACGCAGGATCACCGACGTGACCATCGCCAATGTGCCGACCACGAGGCCCATCACGGTGACCGCGATCATCACCTCCGGCAATGACATGCCGCGGTCACGGCGGCGCTTGTGCCACGGAAGATACGCAGGCTTGTGTTCGAAAGTTGAGTTGAGAACTGGATCAGACATCGCTCTTGACCACCTGTATCGATCGGTTGATGGAGCCGGAATCGCTGCTGACCGTGATGGTCACCAACTGGATGAGCCGCGGGGTCCGTGCGCCTCCCGGGCACGCCTCGTTCGCAGTCGGCCCGGGAGTGGACCAGGTCCCAGGATCTGAGGCGAGCGCCGTAGCGCCCGGCTGGTAGTACTGGTAGACGGCGGTCGCCTGGCCGGCTTGCCAGCCCTTGGCCAGCGCTGCGGCCTCCACGTAGATCTGATAGCCGCACAACGTCGGGGCGCGGTTCACCCGGTCGGCCGCGTTCTGTAGCACGGTCTCCACCTCTGCCGACTCCCGTGAGGTGGTCGATGCGCGAATCGACGTGAACGTGGCATCGAGGATCGGAACGATGATGATGCCGATCAGCGAGATGGTGAGCACGACCTCGACGAGCGTGAAGCCTCTGTCGGCGGCCGGACCGTCTGCTCGGTCGCGACGTTTGCGCAGACCCTCGAGTCGTCGCCACCACGCGTCTGGTTGTCCGTGTTGCCTCATGCCCGCTCCAATTGTCGGCAGAACTATCGGTCGCTGAACCGGGCGACTTGAACACCGCCGGGTCGCTCTCTTGCGTCCGACCATGAGCGCGGGATGAGGGAAACAAAAGTCAAGGATTCCAAACACCGACGCGGCGTCGGCAAGTTGCCGAAGTCTTGAGGCTGACGACCCGATCACCATCGGTTTCGTCCGCGTTGCACACCAAGCGGAGTCGCCGATTTCGTTCCCGGCGCCGTCGCCGGGCCATGATGGCCGACCCGTTCGCGTGCTCGTCGAGGAGGCTCTGGTGTCCCACAGGTCAAGAAGTGTCGTCCTCTCGCTCGCGGTCGGTTCATTGCTGGTGCTCGCTGTTGCGCCAGTCGACGGTCTGTCGCCCACAGGTCACGCTGACGCGGCCGGCATCGGAGAACCGATTCCGACCACGACGGGCACCGGCACGGACGACCGCGGCTCCTACGTCGTCCGCTTCCGCTCCGGGACGAACCCGACGATGCAGGCCAGTTCGCTCGAGCGGCGCGGCATCACCGTTGACGCAACGCTCGCAGCAGCGTTCCCCGGTGCGGTCGTTCGCCTCACGGCGAGCGAGCTCGCGACACTGCGGTCGGATCCATCGGTTCAGTCGATCGCGGCGGATGCGGCGGTGGGACTTAGCGAGCCTCCCGATGAGACCTTTCGGGCCAGCAGCGTGCAGAGCGCGCCTACGTGGGGGCTGGACCGAATCGACCAGCGCGGCCCGGTCTCCTCCGGCGCATTCGATTCCAGCTACAACGGCACCGGTGTCAAGGTCTACGTGCTCGATTCGGGCGTGCGCTGGGATCACGAGCAGTTCGGCGGTCGGGTCCTGCCCGGTGCGTACCTGTCCGGGTTCGGCAGCTCCAACGATTGCACCGGTCACGGAACTCATGTGGCCGGAACCATCGGGTCGGCCACCTACGGCGTGGCCGACAACGTGCTCATCGTGCCGGTGCGCGTGCTCGACTGCGCCGGCCTCGGAACGGCAGCAGGCATAATCCTGGGCCTCGACTGGATCGTCGCCAACCACCTCCCGGGCGAACCCGCGGTGCTCAACATGAGCATCGGCGGCCCTAGCAATCTGCTCGTCGATCAGTGGGTCCAGGCAGTGATCGACGACGGTGTCACCGCCGTTATCGCCGCCGGCAACGACGGCGTGCCTGCCTGCTTCGACTCGCCGGCCCGATTGCCGGCGGCGATCACCGTCGCCGCCACGGACATCACCGACTTCTCGCCCGACTGGTCGAACTACGGAACGTGCGTCGACATCTTCGCTCCAGGGGAGTCGGTGCTGTCGACCTGGCACACCTCGCCGGTGGCGACGAACACCATCAGCGGTACGTCGATGGCGGCGCCACATGTTGCCGGCGCCGTGGCCCTGCTGCTCCAGCGTGACCCGCTGCTCACGCCCTCCCAGATAGTGGGAATGCTCACCGCCAATGCCACCTCGGGCGTGGTCACCAACGAAGGGCTGGGCAGCCCGAACCTGCTGCTCTACAACCCACCACTCACAGCAATTCCGCTGGCGCCGGCGCGGTTGATGGACACCCGGGCGAGCGGGATCACCATCGACTCGATCGCCGCCGGCATCGGCGCGCGGACCAGCGGCACAGTCACCGAACTGCAGATCACCGGACGCGCCGGCATCCCCGCCGACGCCTCCGCCGTCGTCCTCAACGTCACCGTCACCGAACCCACCGCAGCCGGCTTCGTCACCATCTACCCGTGCGGCACCGCGATACCCAACAGCTCCAACCTCAACTACACCGCCACCGCCACCATCGCCAACGCCGTCATCGCCAAACTCGGCCCCGGCGGCAAGATCTGCATCTACACCAACGCCACAACCCACCTCGTCACCGACATCAACGGCTACTACCCCGCCGGAACCTGACCGACCGTCGACCCGTGGTGGACCGTCGCCCACGTTTGGGGGCGACGGCTCCTCTACGCTTGGGCGGATGCAGCGTCGTTTGACCCACTCGTGGCCCGCCCGCGCAATGGTCGCGGTGGCGATCGTCGCGTCCACGAGCTGCGCCACCATCCGCAGCAGCGAGGTGGTCGAGGAGTTCGCCGTGACCGGCCTGGTGCTCGCCGGGCCAACATGTCCGGTCGAGCAGACTCCGCCTGACCCCGAATGCGCTGATCAGCCAGTCCCCGCTGCTGTGATCGTGGTCACCAGAGGCGACGGCGATCTGGTCGGGGAGGTCGTCACCGACCCCACTGGGCGGTTCACGATACGGATGCCCGGTGGCACCTACACGCTCACGCCTCAGCCTGTCGACGGACTGATGGGCACGCCGCCGCCGCTGATCGTCACCGTAGATCGAGCGGTGGCCGGGCTCGACTTCGCCTACGACACTGGCATCCGCTGAGCCGGATTGCGAGTCAACTGCCGCGGATGCGCGGCATGCTCGGTTCGCAGCCGGGAGCTAGAGCCGGGAGCTAGCGCCGGGAGCTAGAGCTGCAGCACCCGCTGATAGAACTCGAGCTCGGCGGTGAGCGAGGCGACGATCGTTGCCGCCTTGCGGAACCCGTGGCCCTCGCCCTCGTACGCGTGGTACTCGCACTCGACACCCTTGCCGCGCAGTGCAGCGACAATCATCTCGCTCTGGCTGGGCACCACCACCATGTCGTCGAGGCCCTGGAACACGATCAGCGGCCGGTCGAACCCGTCGAGGCGGTGGATCGGCGACCGCGACTCGTAGAGCTCGCGCGCCTCGGGCCACGGCCCGATCAACCGGTCGCAGTAGCGCGCCTCGAACTTGTGGGTGTCGCCGGTCAAGGCGGCCAGGTCGGCGATGCCGTACGAGCTGGCCCCGGCGGCGAACACGTCGGCAGCTGCGAGCGAGGCGAGCACCGTGAACCCGCCGGCCGACCCGCCACGGATCACCATTCGATCTGGGTCCACCCGTCCACTTTCGGCAAGCCACCGGGCGGCGGCACAGCAGTCCTCGACGTCGACGATTCCCCACTGACCATCCAGCAGGTTGCGGAACTCGCGGCCGAAGCCGGTCGAGCCGCGATGGTTCACGTCGACCACGGCGAACCCGCGGCTGGTCCAGAACTGCTTGGCGAGCGAGAAGAACGGGACCGCATGTGCGGTTGGGCCTCCGTGGATCATCACCACCAGCGGCGGTCGCTGCTGTGCCGGACCGTGCACAGCGGCGTTGGCCGGGGGGTAGTACCAGGCGTGGGCCGGGGTGCCGGTCACGGTGGGGAACGAGATCGGCTCGGCTTTCGAGATGTCGGCATCGCTCAGCGGCAGCACCCGCCCGGGCACCACGGTTCGCAGCTCGGATGGGTCGTCGAGGTCGAAGCGCACTATCGACGCGTCGCGGTCGCTGAACCGGGCGATGGCTGTGACGGTCGAGCCGACGATCGTCCAGTGGTCGAACCCCGCAGCGGCGGTAGGGATGCCCACGCCGTCGACCATCACCGTTCCCCCGACCGCCCATGCCATGCGACCATCAGCGGCGAGCACGTAGTCGCGCTCGCCGAACGCCCAGGCGGGGCCGCTCATCTCGGCATCTTGCGGGAAGGCCGGCTGCCGATCGTCGCCGCTGAACCGCCACAAGTTCCACCAGTTCGACCGGTCGCTGATCACCATGTCGCCGACGGGCTGCATGAACGACTGTCCACTCGCCAGACGCACCGTTGCGTCGACGACCCCGGTCTCGCCATCGAATCGGCCCTCGTGCAGGCTGGTGTCGTTCCATGGCATGTTCGGATGGTTCCACGAGATCCACCGCAACCGGCCGTCTCCGACGAATCGTGGCTGAGCCACGAAGTCGGTGCCGGCGAACAGCACTACCGGCTCCGAAGGTTCGTCGGAGCGAAGCGCAACGATCTCGTTGGTGACGTCGCCTGCGTGTGACTCGCGAACGCACACGATCCACCGCCGGTCCGGCGACAGGCGCATGTCGGCGTACCGCAGTGCGCGCCGTTCGGACGGTTCGGGGGTCAGCGGAACCGGCGCTTCACCGGCCGTGAGCCGGTACAGCCGCTGATCAGCCCAGTTGACGAACCAGGCGACGTCGCCCTCCACCCAGGCAGCACCGCCGCCGTACTCGTGCACGCCCGATCGAGCGCTGAAGCCCTCGGGCAGCAGATCGTGGTGGCCGCCGTCGCCACCGAGCACGACCAGCTGGAGCCGGCCCGCTTCTCGCGGCCGGCTCTCCAACCACACCGTGGTCGAGACCCCCTCCCATTCACCGACCCAGACATCGACGAGCCCGACGGCGCCTTCGGTGAGCAGCTCCGGCGTCACCGGCGATGGCCACCGCCCATATGGCATCTCGTTCGTGCTCACGACTCCCCACGGTAGGCGCATCCACCGGCGCCTCGGTGACCAAACCACCCGAGTCAGATCGATGGCTGGCATCGGGCGTCGACGAGTGACAACTCGACCGGCAGTAGCTACAATGGATGCCATGAAGGTAGCTACATCGAGCCGCATCGAGGTCGGGGTGCGCGATCTCAAGAACAACCTGAGTCGCTACCTCGACCAGATCGAGGCAGGTGTCGAAGTCATCGTGACCGACCGCGGTCGTCCGATCGCGCGACTGAATGGCATCGATGGTGTGGCGAGAGACAACCTCGCGGTTCTTATCGAGGCCGGTCTCGTTCGGCCGCCGACATCGAAGGTGCGTCGGCGTCCGGTGCCGCTCAAGTCCGATGGCTCAGTGAGCGAGTTGGTGGCTGAGCAGCGTCGGTGATCACCTACGTCGACACCTCCACCCTCATCAAGCTGCTGATCGACGAGGTCGGCACAACTGAAGCAGGACTGATCTGGGACGAACCGGATGTTCTCGCGGCAGCGAGGGTTGGTCACGTCGAGGCACGAGCGGCCCTCGCTGCTGCCCGACGGCAGGGGCGGATCTCCGCCGAGGTCCTTCGGTCCGCGGTGGACGGCCTCGAAGCTCTGTGGTCGCAGGTGTCCGTTGTCGAGGTCGACGAGGATCTGATGCGGTTGGCCGGCGACCTCGCGGCTGCGCATGGCCTGCGCGCCTACGACGCCGTCCATCTTGCCGCTGCACACGTCGTCGGTGCAGACGTGTTCAGCAGTTCCGATCGCCGCCTGTGTGCGGCCGCGAGCTCGTCCGGATTTCACGTCGCCAATCCGATCGACACCGTCGCTTCGGAGACGGAACCACCAGGTCGGGCCGGGAACGGAGGCGAACTCCCTGGTCAGGCCAGTCGGGTAGAGGAGAGTTGAATTCCAGTTGTCGGTCACTTAGGCCGCTCTAGCAGCAGTCGAAGCTGGAACCACTCGCCGCCCTTCCCGCCGCCAATCCCTCAAGCGCGCACGAGTGAGACGTTGCAGGAACTGTCCTCACTGCGCCAGGACGTGGTCGTGCAACTTGTTGAGGTCGTGGTGATCGGTGGACTGCTGGTTGTGCCCGTGGGGATCTTCGCGGCAGGGTTCCTTCTCGGCCGACGAACTCGACGGCCGGACGCCTGACACATCGGTCGCGATTCGACAGCCACCAGATCCGCAGCACTCGATGCTTTGCCACCGTTGGCGCATGGTTCCCACGACCAGTCGCTGGGGCCAAGAACGCCACAGAGGCAAGCTCGGCCTCGTCAATGCGGAGAGCGACAAGAACCTGATCCAGCCCGGCTGGACCAGCGACACCGAGATCCACAGCCGGCGGTTGGTGTTCTACAGAACGTATACTGCTTCGAATGACAACGCCTGTACCAACACGGTTCACTGATGACGAGCTGGCGCTCATCGATGAGCTCGTGGACGAAGGCATCGGAGAGAGCCGCTCGGCCGTGATCCGGCGAGGCGTCCACCACCTCGCCGATTCGGTGCGCCGTGCACGCGTCGGCGCCGCCATCGCCCTGTCATACCGGGAGCGTCCACAGACACCCGACGACGATGAGCTCGCGATGGCGAGCGCCATTGCCATGACGGAGGCGGAGCCGTGGTAGCCCAAGCCGAGATCTGGTTGATGGAGACTCCGAACCAGAAGCGTCGTCCGGTGCTCATCGTCTCTCGCAACGAGGTCATCCCGTTCCTCAACAACGTCGTCGTGGCGCCGGTGACGAGCACGATCCGCAGCATCCCGACCTGCGTTCCCGTCGGGTCCGATGAGGGGATCGACCACGACAGCGTCGCCACGTTCGACAACCTCGCTGCCGTACCCAAGTCGGTGCTCACCACCCGTCTCGGCGAACTCGGCGTGGGCGGACGACGACAGATCTGTGATGCCCTCGATGCCCTGGCCAACTGTTGAAGATGCCTACCCAGCCGCTGTTATACGGGTGATCGACGGGTCCTGGGGTGGTGTTATCGAAGCAGGTTCAGTCGTCCTTGCCGAGGTGGAGCATGGTCAGGTCGGCGAGTCCGGCGGTCGCGGCGATCAGCAGGTCGGGGACGGACAGCGCTCGGTGGTGACCGCGCTCCGCGGACCTGTCGATGAGCCAGTCACTCACGACCAGGCGCCCGACATCACTTCGGGA
>CXWL01008003.1_pt1 | contig 36111 bp, 31 predicted proteins | sample 590931 | NCBI WGS metagenome assembly CXWL01 (sample SAMEA3498368, study PRJEB10139) | groundwater metagenome | biome: water well; material: biofilm material | place: Germany | collected 2015-04-27
GGGCGGGGCGGCGACTTGACGCCACGGCGAAATTAACGGCGGGTGGATGCATCCTCAGGTTTGCATCCATCCGCGTGTTCGTGATTTTGGGCTGGCGCGGCCGCAGCCTATCGGGTGGTGACGGTTTCTTCGCCGGCGAGCAGGCGGCGGACTTGCTGCTGGTCCAGGGGCTGGAGGCCGTTCTCGGTCCACTCGAGGAAGAGGGCGTTCTTCGTGCTCGGCGGGTCTTCGGCGTAGGCGCCGCGGGGGAGGTCGAAGGCGGCGGCGTCACCATAGAGGGCGCGGGCGACGGACGGCACCCAGGTGTACTGCTCCATGGGGTTCGTCCAGGGGCCGTCGACGATGTAGATGGTCGTGCCGGGAGGGACGGTCTCGTAGTTCCGGCGCAGTTCGTTCGCCAGCAGTTGCCAGCGGTCGTAACGCTCGCCGGACATCTGGTTGCGGGCCTGCGTCTGCCAGCTGTAAAGGCCGGCGACGGTGGCGACGAACACTAAGCCGACGATGGTCGCCGGGACGCGCACATAGTGGTGGGTGCGGCGCACCTGGTCGAACAGCCAGTATGCGGACAGCGCGGCGATCGGCGCGAAGAAGGCGACGGCGCCGTAGGTGTAGCGGGACGCGGTCCAGATCTCGACGGGCGCGAAAGGGAGGATAGCCAGGGCCATGCCGAGGATACCGACCCGGGCGATCCCGGGACCGCGGATGAGGAAGACCGCTCCGGCAGACACGAGCCCGACGGCGATCGCCCAGCGGAGGGTGTCGGGCTCGAGCGGGATGGCCTTCGTGGGATAGGCGACGTAGGACAGATAGACGGCGTAGTTCTCGATGACGTGCGAACCCCAGTAGAAGCCGTCGAACTTGAGCTGCGCGCAGGTACAGGTCTGGTAGAACGACAGCCATCCGACGGCAAGCGCGACAAACGGCGCAGCGTGCAGGATGAGGCGCAGCGGGGCGCGGTGCCACCGAACGGCAAATAGCATGTAGGCGAGCACGATCACCGGCGCATAGACGAAGGCACCTTCGTTCGAGAGGAAGGCCGTCGCAAAAAGCGCGAAGGAGAACCAGAACGCCAGCGGATTGCGCTCGCCGTCCTGCGCGTAGGCGACGATGGCCAGCAGCGAGGCGAGGACGAAGAAGGTCGCCAGAATGTGCGGCAGGGCGGTGACGTAGGTGACCGTATCGAAGTGCGCGCCGGAGACGCCGAAGATCAGCGCGGCCACAGCGCCGATCGCCTGGCGCTTCGTCACGCGGGTTACCAGCGCGTACAGGACCGCCATCGATGACAGGTGAATCGCGAGATTCACCGAGCGCCAGGCGGTGGCGTTCAGGCCGAACAGCTCCCACTCGACGGCGTAGATCGCTCCGGTAAGCGGCCGCCAGTTCGGGACGATGTCCTGCATACGGAGGGTATCGAGGACATAGGTGCGTCCACCGAGGTACTCGACACTGCCGAGGACGACGAAGTCGTCACCGTCAAAGAAATAACGGAGCGTGGGCGCATGCACGGCGAAGGTTATGGCGAGCGCGGCGAGCAGCCCCCAGTGGCGCCCGACGAAACGCCACGCATCGCTCACGGAAAGCGATACAACGGCGGCCAACGGCCGACGAAGAGCATACCCACCCGCAGTCGCGGGTATCGGGTACTTCATTATTTAGTTGTGTTCCAGTTTTTACGGTGGCGGGGATGCCACACCAAGACGTTGCGCTCATTGTAGAGCGGTCAAACGGCTAGCGGATCATGTAATCGGTCAACATCTCTGACAAATTTATGTCGATCAGGATCTAGTACATTTCCGCCCGCCGGGGCTTCCCAGGCACCCCATGCGACCAAGGGTGCGGGGTTATTGACGATGGTTACGTCGCACTCCGATGTCAAGTTGCTCTGTCGCTTCGCCAACGGCCGCCAGCCATTCCGAAACGCGAAAAAGGCTTTCCCTCCTTCTGCGGCAACCATTGACATCTTCTGCCGCGCTGGCCTATGATGTGCGAACTTCGGACACGGGTTCCGGAGGAAAGGAACAGGCGCTCCATTGTTGGCTAACAACGCGGTCGTGAGCTTTCGCCTGGCACTGGCAACAGGGCCGGATGGCGAGAGCGTGGGCCGGATGAGTGCGCCCGTCGTGAAGAGCCCGGATGGGTCCGGGTACAGGGAATGTTGACTTAACCCCGTTCAACACGATGATCGCCACTCGGCCCACTACGGCAGGACACCGTACGTGGGTTTTTTCGTGTGCGGCAGGGGAGAGCGTCAGCCGGTCAGCTAGTCAGCCGGTCAGCTAGTCAGCAGATCAGCCGGTCAGCGACTTTTGAACAGTAATAGAGGTGGGACGTGATCATGACAGTGAGTCGGAACGAGACAGGTGAAGGTGAGGAGCCGTTGACGGAGGACCGCGCCGCATATAACGCCGCCGCCTCGCCGCTGTCGGTGCGGGGCGTGGCGAAGACGTTCGGCGGCGGCTTCGACCCGATGCGGGTCCTGCCCTGGAACCGCGGCAAGAAGCAGGAGGGGCCGCGGCGGGTGGTCGACAACGTGACGCTGGAGGTGAAGCGCGGCGAGATCTTCGGCGTGATCGGCGCCAACGGCAGCGGCAAGTCGACGCTGATCCGCATCGTCAGCACGCTGCTGCTGCCCGATGAGGGCGATCTCAGCGTCTTCGGCATCGATGTGGTGAAGGATCCGATGCGAGTGCGGGCGCTGATCAACCGCGTCTCCGCCGACCCGTCGTTCTTCAAGAGCATGACGGCGATGGAGAACCTGATGTTCTTCGGGCGGGTGTACGGCCTGACACCGCAGGACATCAAGGAGCGCACGCCGGAGATCATGCGGCGGCTGGGGCTGGAGTGGGCGCGGGCGATCGAGCCGATGAGCCATCTGAGCCGTGGCCAGCAGCAGAAGGTGGCGGTGGCGCGGGCGTTTCTGACATCGCCGATCTTGATGCTGCTGGACGAGCCAACGACGGGTCTGGATCCGCGAAGCAAGCGCGATGTGCAGGCGTTCGTGCGCGATGTGCAACGCGACCACGACGCGACGATCCTGCTGACGACGCACGACATGGAAGAGGCGGAGTTGCTGTGCGACCGCATCGCCTTCATCAGCGGCGGCCGCATCGTCGCGGAAGGGACGCCGCTGGCACTGCGTCAGATGGTGGCGAAGGGCGGCGACGTGGACCAGATCAACATGGAGGACGTCTTCATGGAGATCACGGGGCGGGATCTGGCAGAGGACGAGGAAGTAGAGAGCTAGTCAGCCGGTCAGCCAGTCAGCGGTCAACGATGTGTCTGACACATGACCAACACTGATCGGCTGAACTGCTGACTAGCTGAGACGCTGACTAGCTGAGGAGCTATTGACATGACATTCATCGCACAACCACTGCCGGCGCCGCGCCGGGCCAACCGCCCCGCATTGGCGTGGGCGTTTATCGAGCGGCAGACGAATCTGTGGAAGCGGTACTGGGCGTGGGAGCTGGTGTGGCTGGTGTACGGCGTAGTGAACACGCTGGCCGTCACCCTGATCGCCTCGCAGGTGGGCGAGGCGGGCATCGCGAACAAGGGCGAGGTCAACGCGCTGGTGCTGTTCCTGCTGATCGGCACGCTGGTATGGGCCTTTCTCTCGGCGGTGCTCGACGATATCTCGCTGGTGATCTCGTGGGAACGCTGGGAAGGCACGATCGAGCACACGCTGATGGCGCCGGTCGAGCGCTGGCTGCACCTGACGGGGATGGTGCTGTTTGGGATCATCCACGCCACGATCCGGACGGGAATCATCTTTCTGATCGCGCTGCCGTTCTTCGACATCGACCTGGCGCAGGCCGACTGGCTGGCGGCGGGATCGGTGCTGCTGGTCGGGAGCTTCAGTGTCGCCGGACTGGCGATCTTCTCGGGGATTCTCCCCATGCTCTACCCCGAGCGCGGGCAGCAGATGTCGATGATGATCCAGGCGTTCGTGCTGCTGGTGTCGGGCGTGTACTACGAGGTGGCGGTGCTGCCGGGATGGCTGCAGTGGTTCGCCTACATCTCGCCGGCGACGTACATCCTCGACGGCATCCGCGGGTCGATCATCGACGGTCAAGGCTTTGGGGAGGTGTGGCAGGAGCTGGCGGCGTTGGTGGGATTCGGGCTGGCGCTGATCCCGGCGGGGATGCTGACGTTCGCCTGGTGCGAGCGTTGGGCGAAGAAGACAGGGCGGTTGAAGCGGCAGGGGTAGGGGCCCGGTCAACAGATGAGAACAGATGAGAACAGACGGGCTTTGGGAGCAGCCAGCCTGCGTTTCGGTTGAAGCGAAACAGGGTCAACCGTAGCGAAACTGGGGTATTGACAAGGACGAAAAAAAAACGATACTAGCACCGACCCACGCTTCGGAAGCTCGCGAGATAGGTTGTAAACCCCCGGCGCATGGAAGGCAGTTATCGTACGGAGGAGTCGCCATGCGGGTGCCCGCTCGTTTGTTGGTCAGCATCACGGTTCTTGGTCTCGGCCTGGCGGCGGGCATCGGCCTCAGCGCCGCCCTTTCGGGATCCTCCGCGGATGATCCCTGTTTCGGCGCAGGGAGACTGGACCGAAAGATCATCGGGCCGGCAGACGAAGGGTCTAAGGAATTCTCCGTCTGCAAACGCCTTGGCCTGGAAGTCATCTTCGACCCAGACGGGACGGCCGTTATCCAGAACCTGCGCGACGAGGAGATCGTCGAGTACTACAAGACGCGTCCGGCTGAGAATCCCATTGTGATCGCGAACGCAACAGCCGATGCGGAGATCGTCAAGAGTTTCGTAGACATCACGCCCCCGGCAAAGCTGGCCGAAGGGGATTGCCCCAAGGAAGCCGCGAGAACCTCCTTTCCAGAGGCAGGCTTGTCGCTTTGCATGCCCGTATCGTGGATCGTGAAGCTCGACACCGAGGGGAGCCTAACGGTTGGTGACGCGGGATCCACGCTCGCCATCTACCCCAAGGGAACGAGCGGCACGTATGGCACGAGGTGTGAACGCCCAGCAACCGTCCCTATTTCCGGCGGCGACTTGCGGATCTGCGCTGGGCCGCTAGGTCCGGAGAATGATCAAGGGCACGGACTTGTGTTGCCGAGCGGCCGCGAGGGAGGGCTAGCGATCTACAACATCGCCAACGTCGCCTCACGCAACCTTACGTTCGCGGTTGCGTATTCAATCGTGGAGGAATAGCGTTGAATCGAGCACTTCGATCGTCACTCATAGTTTCGGCCGCGTTCGTTTCAGGCCTGCTCCTCGGCCCCGTCATCGTCACGGAAGGTACGCACACGCCTCTCGGGAACCAGCGCCAAGAGGAGTATCGGGCGCCTTGGCCGGAAAGGGTGATGTTCGAGCGGCAGAGCCTGCCGAACGGTGGCTGCCCGGTTCAAGCCGACAACATACCACTGTGCGGCGGCCATGTGGGTGGGAACGAATGGGCGATCGACATGAACGGGTTCAACCGCGACGAGTGTGGAGACGGGCTTAGGGCAGCCCGCTCAGGAGGCTCGACGTTCATCCCAGACGGGCAGGCGGGCGCATACGGTGCGGTTATGGGTGTTCGCCATATCGCGTTCAATGGTGGGTATACATCTACGTGGTACGCCCATCTCAGTTCGACTAACGCGTGGGACACAGTTTTTGTTCAAGGCGATTGGATAGGTGCCGTTGGCACCACTGGGGCAACAGGATGCCATCTTCACTTCCAGCTGAACGCCGGCCACACCGGCCCCTCGGCAAGCACGACGTACAATGCCGTTCTGTCGGGAACCCTGAACTTGGACGGATTCTCTCTCCAAACCTTTAGCGATAATCCTGAAGACGCATTTCGGTCCAACAACACAGGCCCCGGCTATTGTCGTGCGGGTGCCCCGCCGGCGCAGGATCCCGGCCCGTACAACAGCCCCTGCAGCGTCGAGATGCGGACATACGCAAGAAACCTCGCCGTGTTTACGGTTGATGTGGGTTCAACGAAGGCTTCGACACGGGGGCCTTGCGGCGCGAGCCGCCGCTGGGTGAAGACCTGCAACGTCGGCTCGTTCGGTACCATCGTTATGCAGAACTATGTCGCAAAAGGGCCGTTCGGCGACGTGCCGCGGTCGCTTGTCCAGAGCGGCCCGGACGCGGTTACTGTCGATGGGCATTTCTGGAAGGTGTATGGCCGGAAGTGCACCCTGGGCGGACAGAGTAAGTGGATTTATGAATGGCTGGGCCAGCCGGGAACAGAGGACGAAGTGCTGATCCCCGGCAGCAAGGACATCCAACAATTCCAGGGTGGAAACATCGTCAAGGACTATTCCAACCCGGCGAACGTTGTGTTGACAGTGGTCGTCTATGATGTCGGAACCTGCACCTTCTTCGGGATTCTCGACGTCAACAACGATCCTTGCTACGACGTCAACGGTGATGCGGTCGTGAACGTCGGAGACCAGTTGCTTGTGGTGGCGGCCCAGGCCGACCCCACTTCGAATCACGAGGCCGATCCGAATTTCAACGACCGTTACGATGTCAACCGGGACGGTTCTGTCGGTGCTGCCGATAGGTTTCTCGTCATTCTGCAGCAAGGCCTCGTTTGTAAGTGACGAGTCCTGCCAGCCCTCGCCCCTCTCCATCCATCTTCCGTACCTTACCCACATGACCAACTGGTTCGACGACGCGCGGTTCGGCATGTTCATCCACTGGGGGCACTCCTCTCAGCAGGGGATCGAGCTTTCGTGGCCGCTCACCGGGTGGGGGGTGACGGCGGGGGCCGGGACGCGCGTCACCGTCGATGACTATCACGCTTCGGCGGCGACGTTCGATCCGCGGGCGTACGACCCGCGCGAGTGGGCCCGGCTCGCGAAGGCCTGCGGGATGCGGTACGCCGTCTTCACCACCAAGCACCACGACGGCTTCTGCATGTGGGACACGAAGACCACCGACTTCTCGATCGTGCGGGCGCCGTACGGGCGGGACATCGTGCGGGAGTACGCCGACGCCTTCCGGGCGGAAGGCATCCGGGTTGGGTTCTACTTCTCGCTGGTGGACTGGCATCACCCGGACTATCCGGCGTTCACGGAGGCCGACAAGCCGTACAGGTTCCCGGTCGGGAAGCCGCTCGACCCGGCGACCTGGCCGGCGTTCGTGGAGGTGATGTTCGCGCAGATCCGCGAGCTGCTGACGGACTACGGCGAGATCAGCGTGATCTGGTTCGACGGGCAGTGGGAGCGCAGCATCGACCAGTGGCGGGCGAAGGAGCTGCGGGAGATGATCCGCGAGCTGCAGCCGGGGATCATGATCAACGACCGCCTCCCCGGCCACGGCGACTACGCGACGCCCGAGCAGTTCGTCCCGCCGCAGCCGCTGCCCGGCCCTTGGGAAACCTGCCTGACGATGAACGAGACCTGGGCCTACAACCCGCAGGACACGCGCTACAAATCGCCGCGCAAGCTGATCCACACCCTGTGCGAGATCGCCGGGCGGGGCGGGAATCTGCTGCTGAACATCGGGCCGCGCGGCGACGGTTCGCTGCCGCCCGAGCAAGCCGAGCGGCTGGAGGCGATCGCCGGGTGGATGTCGCGCCACAGCGAGAGCATCATCGGGACGCAGCCGGGACTGGAGCCGTGGCAGTTCTACGGCCCCTCGACCTCGCGCGACGACGGCCGCACCCTCTACCTGCACTTGCTGATGCGGCCGTACGAGGATGTATCGGTGCGGGGGGTGCGGGTGAAGCGCGTGCGGTCGGTGCGGGTGCTGGGGACGGAGGAGGAGTTAGCGTTCGAGCGGCGGACGACGATCGCGGACACATTGTTCAATCCGGATCCGCTGGGGGAGCTGACGATCGCGGTTCCGGCGGCGGCGATCGATGAGTTTGCGACGGTGTTGGTGGTGGAGCTTGGGGAGAAGTCCTGAGCTAGCCATCTGATGATCCGGCGCTTGAATCCTCATCACTGTCGCTGTCGCGCAGAAGACGAACGAGTTCGGGGATATCGCCCGTCGCCGTGCTCCAGACGATTTCCAGCGAGATGAGGTTGTATGCGTGAACCAGCCGGTTGCGCATGCTTGTGATGTCGGGCCAGGGTATCTCGGTGCGCGATTGGCGAAACGCCGGCGAAAGGTTCCTCGCCGCTTCTCCAATGACTGCTATCTTGCAGAATGACAGCATCTTGCAGTACGTCGTCGTCCAGAAACTCGTCCAACGACAGGCCATCCAGCCGACGCCGGATGCGTTCTGCCGCCCTACAATGTCATCGAGGAAGTCCTCGTCAGGCCGGGTAGACAACCTGAGCGCTTTCGAGGATGCGCTGTCGGCGTCGCGAGTTAGAGCTGCTCTCCACCGCTGCGCGCGGGACCAAATCAACGTTGCGCCCAATAATCTCGCCCAATTCGCGCTCCATCTGCGAAAGGGCGATTAAACCTACGCGTGCGCTGGCCTCGAACGTAACGAGCACGTCGACATCGCTGCCCGCCATAAAGTCATTCCGCAGCACGGAGCCAAATAGCGCGAGCTCGCGAATCTTCCATCGCGCACAAAAGTCGGCGATGGGAGCGGCTGGCAATTGGACGGCATCCTGTACGACCATGTTCGCATGGTACCGGATCGGAAGGCGGATCCGTGCGCAGAGCTCAGTAGCTGGCGACGAGGGTTTCTTCTTCGGTGGGGAGACTGCGCTTGATGACATCGAGGTATTCGAGGGCGACACCGGCGCCGATGGCCACACAGTCCAGGGGGTTCTCGGCGATGTGGACGGGGACGCCGGCTTCCTGGCCGATCAGCACGTCGATGTGGCGGAGGCAGGCGCCGCCACCGGTAAGGACGATGCCGCGGTCGATGACGTCAGAGGCCAATTCCGGCGGGGTGCGCTCGAGCACGGTGCGGACGACAGAGCAGATCGTCGCCAGGCAATCCTGGATTGCCGCCGTAATGTCGCTCGATGTGACGGTGACGGTCTTGGGGAGGCCGCTGATTTGGTCCCGGCCGCGGACGTCCATCTTCAATTCGTTCTCCAGCGGGATAGCGGCGCCGATCGCGACCTTCAGCTCTTCCGCGGTACGCTCGCCAATAACCAGGTTGTAGCGGCGCTTCACGTAGGCCGTGATCGCGTCGTCGAGGCGATCGCCAGCGACGCGCACACTCTCGCTGACGACGATGCCGTACATCGAGATCACCGCCGCCTCGGTGCGGCCGCCGCCGATGTCGACGACCATGTTGCCGCTCGGCGAGTTCACCGGGATGCGAGCGCCGATGGCGGCGGCGAGCGGTTCGGGCACGAGGTGGACGGGGCGGCGGCCGCCTGCCTGCTCGGCAGCATCGCGGACGGCGCGCTGTTCGACGCTGGTAACGCCGGCCGGGATGCAGACCATCACTTCCGGCTTGATCAGGTTAAAGCGGCCGACCACTTTGTTGATGAAGTAGCGGAGCATGGCTTCGGTGATCAGGTAGTCGGCGATGACGCCATCGCGCATCGGTCGGATGACGCTAATGCTCTGGGGCACACGGCCCATCATCGCCTGGGCGTCACGCCCCACGGCGACCACGGTGTTGTCGCGATTGGCCAGCGCCACGACGGAGGGTTCGTTGACGACGATGCCGCGGCCTTTGACATAGACGAGGACGTTGGCGGTGCCGAGGTCTATGCCGATGCGCTTCGGTAGCACAGTGTGAACTCCTCGCCGGAACCAGGATCTGGATCGGCACTCGAACAGGTTAACGGGGACGACGCGCGGATGTGGCGAGCATCAGCCGTGGGGGGCGTTCCGGCTCAGGCGCGTTCGATCTCGGCGCCGAGCGCACGCAGTTTACCATGCAAGTCGTCGTGCGCGCGCTCGATATGGTAGACATCGCTGATTTCGGTGGTGCCTTCGGCGACAAGGGCGGCGAGCACGCAGGCACTGCCGGCCCGCACGTCAAGGGCCTGCACCGGAGCCGCCGTCAGCTTCGTGGGACCGGTGATGATGGCGGTCTGGCCGGTAGCGACGACGTTCGCGCCCATCTTCCGCAGCTCACTGATGTAGAGCAGGCGGTTGTCAAAGACGCGCTCGTGGATGGTGCTGGCGCCGACAGCCTGCGTCAAGAACGTGGCGAACTGGGGCTGCAGGTCGGTCGCGAGGCCGGGGTACGGGAGTGCCTGGGCGTTCACCGCCTCGTAGTGGTCGTGGCCGGTGACGCGCATGCCCGCGTCTGTCGCCTCGACCGTGACACCAGCCTCGCGCATCTTGAAGATGAGGGCGTCAAGATGCTCGGGGATCGCTTCGTCGATCTCGATCTGGCCGCGGGTGATGGCGGCGGCGAGGGCAAAAGTGCCGGCCTCCAGACGATCGGGGATGATGCGGTGTTCGACGCCGCCCAACGATCGCACGCCCTCGATCTGCATCATTGGCGTGCCGGCGGCGGTGATCTTCGCGCCCATGCCGTTGAGCATGTGGGCGAGCGATTCGATCTCCGGCTCGCAAGCAGCATTGATGATCGTCGAGGTGCCTTCGGCGAGCGTGGCGGCGAGCATGACGTTGAGGGTGCCCATGACACTGGGGTAGTCGAGCACGACACGCTGTCCGCGAAAGGCGCTAGTCTGCTTGACGTCGAAGATATCGCCGTGCTGTTCGACGGTGGCACCGAGCGACCGAAAGCCGGTGAGGTGTACGTCGAGCGGCCGGATGCCGATCGCGTCGCCGCCGGGGGGCGGGCATGAGGCGTGGCCCATGCGCGCGAGCAGCGGCCCCATCACGAGAAAGCTCGCCCGCAACGACATCGCGAGGCGCGGCGGCACGGCGGAGCGCGTGAGCTCCGTGCAGTTGATGCGCAGGGTGTTCGGCGACGGATACTGCACCTTCGCGCCGAGATGGGCGAGGATCTCGATCATCTGCCGCACGTCGCCGAGCTCCGGGACGTTGTGCAAGACGACGTCATCTTCGCTGAGGAGGGCAGCGGCGATGGCGTAGTCGGCGCCGTTCTTGGAGCCGCTAATGCGCACTTTGCCGTGGAGTGGACGGCCGCCGGTAATGCGGTACTTCGTGTTGCTCATCTGGGTGAAGGATAGCGCGTGGGTGGGTGGAAAAACGTTCGGGTTCCGGCGCGGATGTGTGAGGCTAAACCATGAACAGAGTGAGCCTTTCCACCATCGGGCGTTCAAGGCAGTTGGGGGCCGCCCCGAACAGCATCGTCACAGCGACCACAGGCGCTGTCCTCACAATGCGTGATCGCGGCATCAGCCCGAACCGCCCTTGCGGCGGCATGAAGAACATCTTCAGCCACGAACGCTGTCCACATACCGGAGCCAACAGAGGCGCGCTTGGAGAACGGTTGGAGGGTCGACTCCAGGTTCATGAATCCCTCGGAGCAACCTCCCACCTCGACCTCAACTACTCCGTGATTTGTTCTGGCCCACCTTCGGAACAGGTTCCGGCCAGCAAGCTTCTCGGCAACGTGGACGAGTGTCATCGACGTCAGATCGACACCCAAGAGGAGCACCGACCCATTTGCGGCGCAGAGGTTGTTGAGCGGCGCGCAAAGATCCAAATTCAGGGAGTCCGGTATCAAATCGCCCGCGAGCGAACCAATAGCCGCGAACGAGCAAAGGGGATGTCCGCTGCGATGGTGGCCCGGCATCGCAAGGATCGTGCGCGCCATCACTCCCATGTCTTCGTCTACATCGGAAGAGCCCGCTTGATAGTGCCGCGCTACCTTCGGCAAGGGCAGTTCAAGATGATCGTAGTCGCAGCCGTTGCGTGCTGGCCGCCGACCGACCAGAGGTGGCGCGGCGGATCTCCACGAAAATGTAGGGACGAGGAGCGTGCACTCTTCCCGCAGGAACACGCCGGCCACTTCAGCCGCATCGATAGACCCGGGACCAAGGGAGCGAAGCGATGAGTGAACGCATACCGGGCGTCCCGAGAGACCGAGGTCGCCGATGGCGCGGCGGAGGTCGCTTGACGTTACCATCGTTTGGCAGCATACATCCGTCTTAGTGCGGGAATTCGGGCGGGCGCTGTAGGCTGTGGGCATGACGGGAGCGGCGTTGCGGCGGTACTGCCTGGCGAAGCCGGGGGCGGTCGCGGAGTATCCGTTCGGGCCGGGTGCGCGCGTCTACAAGGTGGCCGGGAAAATGTTCGCGCTCATCCCGGACGAGACCCCGTTGAGCATCAGCCTCAAATGCGACCCGGCCCTCGCCGAGATCCTACGCGAGCAGTTCCCCGCCGTCCGGCCGGGTTATCACTTCAATAAGCGCCACTGGAACACCGTCGCGGTCGACGGGTCGATGCTTGACAGACTGGTGCGGGAGTGGATCGATCACTCCTACGACCTCGTCGTCTCAGCGCTGCCTCGCACGATAAGGGAGGGCCTGGCCGGACCGACGGCTTCAGGGGAAGCCTCTGGTTCTCCCTCCGGGGGACCGACGGCTTCAGGGGAAGCCTCTGGATCTCGCTTCGCTCGACCTGTCCAGGGGAAGGCACAAGCGAGGGGCGCCAACTGAACGCCGTCGCCCCTCGCTGAACGTGGGGTATGCCGCCCACCGTCAGGCGAACGACTCGCCGAAGCGGCGGGAGAGGTACGCACGGTGGACCTTCGACGCCTGATTCAACCAGTCACGATAGGTCTCGCGGGGGCCGCGGAGCAGACGTTCCGCGGCGGCGTCTGCGGGACTGTCCACCGTGCGGACGCCGTGCAGTGAGGCGCAGAATCCGCAATAGCAGCCGTTGATCGTTCGTTGGTTCGTCATGACTTCCTCCTCCGTCGACCGGTGGCCTCTCTTATGGGCTCCGGCTTGTATCTATCATCGAAGGAGGCAGGTAAACTCGACCCGATTGGGGTAAGCGGTTTGTAAACACGCGGGAAATTGATCCGGAGGGCGGGCTGATGGCTGACTTTGAGTACGCAGTGGACGGGCACATCGGACTGATGCGGTTCAACCGGCCGGAGCGGATGAACGCAATCACCTACGAGATGCTGGAGCTGATCGAGGCGGCGGCACGGGAGGCGAACGGCGACGAGCGGGTGCGGGTGGTCGTTGTCACCGGCGAGGGGCGAGCCTTCAGCGCGGGGACGGATCTGCAGCAGTTATCGATGTCGCCGCCGCCAGCTGGACGCGCGGAGTCGTACGGCGAGCGGTATGGTCCGGACGCGCCGGCGCCGTGGACCTTCCCATCGATCAAGAAGCCGGTGATCGCCGCTGTCAACGGGCCGGCGGTCGGACTGGGGGCGGAGTTCACGCTGCAGTGCGACCTGCGCATCGCGGCGGAGTCGGCGCGGTTTGGATGGGTGTTCGTACATCGGGGGCTGGTGCCGGATACGGCGGCGGGGACGTGGCTGCTGTCGCGCATCGTCGGCTTGCAGCAGGCGGCGCGGCTGCTGTTTACCGGCGAGATCATCAGCGCGCAGGAAGCGAAGGCGATCGGGTATGTGCTGGAGGTGGCGCCGGATGCGGAGCTGATGGACCGGGCGATGGCGCTGGCGTCGTCGGTTTCGCGCGGATCGCCGCTGGCGGCGGGCGAGATCAAGCGGCTGCTGTACCGCGGCCTCGTGCGGCCGCCGATGGAGCATCTGTCAGACAGTACGGCGACGATCACGAGAATGTTCCAGAGCGCCGATTTCAAGGAAGGCGTCAAGGCGTTCCTGGAGAAGCGCCAGCCGGAGTGGACGGGCAAGTAGCGGGAATCGCCGGGAACCTTTTAGGCAGGCGGGGCGTCCTTCTCTCATCCTCGTTGTTGAGGACGATGAAGTTGTAGGAGGACGAAAGATGGTCTCGTATTTCAAGACGCACAGATGGTTGGCCACCGGGCTGGCGGCGATGGTTTTGGTGTTTGGGGCGGCGTGCGGCGGTTCGCTCAATGACGCGTCCAGCCCGGGCGGCGATGGCGGTGGCTCCGGGCCGAACTCGACCGATGAAAAAATCGCCTACTCGAGCCAGAACTATACGGAGCTCGAGAGTGGGGTCGCGCGAGACAGCGCGGCGCCGTCCGCAGGGGCAATCGCTCCAGAGTCGGAGGGCGGTGGTGGGGCATCACCGAGCACCCTCCCGTCTACGCTGGACCGCAAGATCATCATGACGGCGACGCTCAACCTGGAGTCTGCCGAGGTCTCGAAGAACTTTGAAAACGCCGGCAACATCGCGATCGCGAATGGTGGGTTTGTCTCGAGCTCTTCCTTCGGGAACAGCGGCGAAGAACAGACGGCTTCGATCACGATCCGGGTGCCAAGCGAGAACTACCAGCGCACGCTATCGGAGCTGCGCAAGCTGGGTGAGGTGAAGGGCGAGCAGTCGGGCGCGAACGATGTGACGGAGGAATACACCGACCTCGATTCGCGGCTGCGAAGCCTGAAGGCCGTCGAGGCGCAGTATGTGGAGTTCCTGACGCGAGCGGTGACGATCGACGACGTGCTGACAGTGCAGGATCGTCTGAACAGCACCCGCATCGAGATCGAGCAGGTGCAGGGGCGCATCAACCTGCTGAACAACCAGACCGACCTGGCGACAATCACCGTGCACCTTGACCCGCCGATCGCGGCCAAGGTGACGCCGGTGGACGACGGCAAGACGACCCCGGTGGAGGCGCTGGAGAACGGCTGGGAGGCCTCGCTGGAACTGCTGGGCGGGGCGGCCGCCGTAGTGCTGGTGACGATCGCCTTCTCGTGGTGGCTGGTGCCGGTAGCGCTGGTCGCGGGGTACTTCGCGCGGAAGCAGGCGAAGGCGGCGAAGAGCAGCGAGGTCGTGGCCTCACCGCCAGCAGCTTAGACGGCTCAACACAGAGGCGCAGAGGCACAGAGGTCGAAATGGAATGTGATAGAGGTCTTGTGTGCGCTGTCGCATGATGTGCCGAAGTCGGACAGAACATGAGGTGAAAGGGCGCGGTGCATGCCGCGCTTTTTCATCGCGCGCCTTACAGCTGCTCCGTGGCCCAGCCGGCCTGGCCGGGGGCTTCTTCTACGCCGACCGTGATTGAGGTGAGGTTCGTCGCGGCGGCGGCGAGCAGGAGGGGCTTGAGGCGGCCGATGAAGTATTCGGCGAGGCGTTCGGCGGTGGTGTTGTCGATTGGCAGCGCCAAGACATCGCCTTTCGGGAAGACGAAGCCGCGGCTGCCGTGGCGAATCTTCCACTTGGTCTCGCCCTCGTCGATCTCGATGGCGGTGCTGTCGCGCTGGAGCAGGAACTTGTGGTCGAGCTCGTCGCAGATCGCGCGACCGGACTTCTTCAGCAGTCCGAAGTCGATCACCCAGGCGTCGTCGGTGAGGGAGCCTGTGACTTCGAGGGTGACGGCGTAGTTGTGGCCGTGTAGCAGCTCCATTTCGCCGCCGAAGGTGGCCATGTGGGCTGCGGCGAACTTGAGACGGATCTTCTCGACGCGGACGCGGTACTCCATGCGAGCAGCCTACCACCAAGGAACCGGTCAACAGGCGACACGGCTGAGGACAGATTGGGCCTGTTCTCGGGCGCATCCGCGCTTCGTACGGACGAACTCGGCCACCCGGAGGTTACGGCGCCGCCCCAAGCGGGGCACGGGGAATGAAGAGCCCGCGCCGCGGCTTGCCACCCCCTGGCGCGGCATCCTGCGGAGTCTTCTCGCCAGGGGGCAGCGGAGGTTCCCGATGGCCGCGCTAGCCGAAATTCGCGTCCAATTACCTCGCAGAACCACTTGACATTGGATGCTGGCGGGAGAATGATAGGCCCACGAATCAACGTCGCGCGCCGATCCCGCTGGTGGGGGTGAGGTCGTGTGCTGGGGGGAGCCGGCCCATATAGGGTCGGCTTGTTCATTTTGAGGCCATAGCGCAGACATCCCGATGCGACGCCATCGGGCTGGCAGGAAAGGCAGGGACACCATGCGGAGACACATCCAGACGCTGATTGTAATTGGCATCGCCACAGCCGGCATGTTGGCCGGAGCCGGGACGGCCGTCGCCGAGCCCAGCTTCGGATCGGACGCGGCATTCCCGGTCGCGGGCATCGGGCCTAACACGGTGCTGGAGCCGGGGCCGGGTTCGCCCATTTTCGGGCCGCTGGCCCCGCCGCCTGCCACGGTATTGCCGAGCCTACTGACGCCGCCCCTTCCACTCGGCGGCGGTGAAGTCGACGACATCTCCTATGGCGACGAGATGCCAATCGTCGCGCCTATTAGCATTGAGTTCTCGGTTGGACCGGCAGCCTTTGGGGCGCCGAGTATGGGGCACCCGGGGGCACCGCCACCTCCGCCGCTGGCATTCGACGTTCGAATGGAAGCGGGACTGGTCGGACTCCCACCATTCGGCGACGGAGCGGTGAACTCCGACATCTACATGAACTTCCCAGCGCCGATCTTTGGCCCACCTCCATGCGGGCCTATCGGCATGAACCAGCAAATCCTCGACGGCGACGGGGCCCCTGGTGCGCCCTTCGGGCCGCCACGACTGGCGATCGGCATGCCAGAGCCCGGCAGTAACGTCGACGCGTACGAGCGCACGGATAGCGCACTCGTAACGGCGATCCCCGGCGCGCCGCTGATCGATGCGCCGGTCTTCTTCACGATCGATGGGCCGACAGCGGCCGGATGGCCAGGCGGGCCGATACCGGCCCCGGGCGGGGGTGCCGCCATTCCTGCTCCAGGCGACATCATGGCATGGAACCCGGCGGTGGGCGGCCCTGTCATCTGGGCCTTCGCGGCCATGCTTGGCCTGCTTCCGGGCGATGACGTGGATGCGCTCGCTGTCACGTACGCTTCGGGGATCCCGCTTCCCCCGTTCGGTCCTGGCTTTGCCGGCGCACCCGACCTGATCCTCTTCTCGCTTGCGGTCGGCTCGCCTTCGCTTGCATTTACGAGCGCGGGGGCGGGCGCAAGCCCGTTGGCGTCGATGTGCTTTGGGGCAGCCACCGGCACGGCGGGAGACCTCTGGTTCGTGCTGGGTCCCGTTGTCGTCGGCGGCGCCATTCCCTACATGGATGCGGAAATGCTCGGCTTGAACACCGTCCGCACAGGTGGTGGTTCGGACGACAACATCGACGCGATCGACATCTGCAACGGCATGACGGGCACGGACATCGACGGAGATTTGATCGATGGCGCCTGCGACCCTGACATAGACGGCGACGGCATCGGCAACGGAATCGACCTTAGCAACGACGGGGACGCCTTCACGGACGTGCAGCAGACGCTGCACCTGGGTCCGGCGAACACCGACTTGACCAAGGACAATTGTCCACTCGTTGGGAACCCCGCCCAACTCAACACCGATGGCAACTTCATCGACAACTCGCCGCCGCTGGCGCCCCCCGCCTCCAAGGACGACAAGACCTGGCCAAGCAGCGACGCCTTGGGTGACGACTGCGATCCCGACGACGACAACGACGGGATCAGCGATGTGGACGAAGCGTCCGGGGCGGCCTGCGGAGGGAGTCCGACCAACCCCCTGCTCAGCGACTCGGACACGGACCGGTTCCTCGACAACGCGGAGTGCTTGATGGGCACGAACCCGAACCTGGCGACGAGCAAGCCCACAGTGGCCACCTGTGCCGCGTTCATCGGCGTCGGTGTGGCTGTCGACACCGACGCCGACAAGGTGAAGGACTACGTCGAGTTCTGCAACTACAACACCGATCGACTGGTCACCGACACCGACGGCGATATGGCTCTCGACGGCGCCAGAGACGGCTGCGAGGCATCCTCGCTCAACGGCGACCGGGTGGTGAACTCGGGAGATCAGCTGCTGATGGTGCAGGAGTTCATTCGCGAACCGACACCTTCCCTGCGTCTCATCAGCTATGACATCAACAAGGACGGCGCCGTCAACGTCGGCGACCAGCTGATCATCGTCGGGTTCTTCACGCCCTCCGGACAATGCCCGTGATTGGACGATAGGTGTAGTTTGCCAGAGAGGTTGATGACTTGCGTTTGGAAGGGAGGGGCGCCGACGTCGGCGCCCCTCCCTTGTCAGTCATCGCCTCCGCTTGGCGTTTCAGGATGCTGGTGCACGACCGAGCCGCCGCGGGTGAAACGGGGGAGAGGGCGGTGTGCACCGACCGCGCGTGCTACGGGATGCAGCGCGATGGGCTGACGAACAACTCGGTGGCATACTGAAGTGTGGCCACGACACTCACATCCTCCGCGCATACCAGGGCCCAGCCGGTGTCGCAGACGCCGCTGTACGCAGGCGCGCCTGTTGCGGCGCTTCTGGCCGGGATGGCGGCGCAGTGGCTGGATTTCCAGGCGCTGCGCGTGCCGCTGCTGGTGCTGGTCGGCTTTGGGGTGCTGGCGACGGCCCTCGCCCTCACGCACCGGCGACGCGGGTGGGCTGTGTTCGCCGTGGCGGCTGCGTTGGGCTTCGCGACGTGGGGCGGGGCGCAGGTCGTGTATTCCATCATCCATGTTGCGGCGGGCGAGCGGTTTGACGCGGAGCGGTTCGGCGCGGGGCAGTGGTCGCAGGGGATCGGCCTGATCTTCGCGCACGGGATGTTCCTGGGATTGCCCACCGGGGCGGTCGCCGGACTTCTCCTTCACACACCAGTCCTCCGCCGGTTCCGCGCTGCCGGATGATGCAGTTCGAGGATCGCCCGCAACTGCCGCTGACCTCGCGCCGGAAGATCCTCGTGGCTGTTGGCGCCCTCATGTTCCTCGTGCAGGTCGGCGCGGCGGCCCTGCTCGCCGATCCCACGACGGGCGACGGTGACGCAAGCTTGAAGCTGTTCGCCGCACTGTGGGCGGGGTCGGTGGCCTGGTCGGTGACAGCGACGCTGCTCCTTGTTCGCCAGGCGGATATTCCGGACGTCTTTACGGCAGCGTTGTTGGTGACAATTGCGCCGTTCGCACTTTACGGGCTGGTGGCGGCGCTGGCGGTCCGTGGCACAAGCCAGGAGACCGACATCGTGAGCGCGATGTTTTTCGGGATCACGGTGGGCGCGCTGACGGCGATCCTCGTGTGGGGCATGGCGATGGGCCTCGCGCGTGCACTGAAGCTGCCGACGACGGCTGGCCTGGCCGACGACGGAACACTTCCGGGGTCAACAGATGACACAGATGTAGAGTGATAAGGAAGATAGCCGCCCCGTTCGTCTGAGCTGGCTTCGAGCGGGCGGCCATCGCTCCGAAGGGACTCCGGTGGCAGCTCTAGCAAGATGCTTCGCCAGGAGCTCAGCGTGACAGGTGAGCGACTGTTGGCACCACCCACCAGAGTGTGCAGAGCCTCACGAAGTCGCCTTGCGCGCGGGCCGTTCGGCAATTGACAGGGTTGGACGGGGCGATCTAGCCTGCGATCGCGCCCTGTACCTCATACGTAGCGGATCGTTCACGCAAGATCGACACTTCCCTTCGGCGATCACGCCCGCACGCACTGGAGACTTGAGCTATGTACGGCACGCTCGCCCTTTCGCATCGCGCGCTCAACGATCTTGAGGACTCCGCAGGCAGGGACGCGCTCGACGAGATTCGTGCGCTGGCCCGGCCGCTCGAGGGGCTGCGCGTCCTGAATCTCAGCGTCACCGGCTTCGGCACGGGGACGGCGGAGTTGCTCACGTCGTCCGTTCCGCTGCTGAACGACCTGGGTCTGGATGCACACTGGCAGGTAGTTCGCGCATCAGAGGACGCCGCGGCGGTCTCCCGCGCGATGTACCGGGCGCTGGCCGGCACCCCTGTCGCGTGGACGCAGGAGATGACGGACACCTGGCTGCGCTATGCGGCGATGAATGCGGAGCTGATGACCGAGCCGTTCGACGTGATCGTCGTGCACGATCCGCAGCCGCTCGCCATCCATTCCTACAATGCGACAAACGCCGGCGCACAGTGGCTCGCGCATTCACATCTCGACCTGTCATCCGCCCAGGGCGATGTGTGGCAGTTGGTGCGCCACCACATCGAGAGCTACGACGCGGCGATCTTTGATGCCCAGACGTTCGTCCCGCCTGACTTTCCGCGGATTCCGACCTACGTGATTCCGCCGGCCATCGACCCGAACAGCGCGCGCAACATGTCCCTTCCGGACGATCTCATGCACTCGGTGCTGACGCAGTACGGCCTCGACCCGGCGCGCCCGATGATCCTGCAGGTCTCGCCCTGTGACGCCGCCTGCGACCTCGTCGGCGTGTACGAGGCGTGGAAGATCGTCCAGCGATCGAGCCCGCAGGTGCAGCTCCTCATGGTGCTGTTCACCGAGCCCGCCGACGAAGCCTCGCAGGCCTGCTACGACGAGCTGGTGAGCCGCGCCCAATCCGACCCCGATGCCTTCATCGTCACCCCCGGCAACGAGATCGGTAACGTAGAGTTGAACGTGTTCCAGACCGCCGCCTCCGTGGTGATGCAAAAGGGGCTGCGCAAGGGCTACGGGATGTGGATCAGCGACGCGCTGTGGAAGCGGCGGCCCTGCGTCGTGGCGTCGGAGCCGGGTCTGCAGGAGCAGGTGATCGATGGCCACAGCGGCTCGGTGGCCACCGGGACGCCCGCATTCGCTGCGGCGATTCTGCGGATTCTGAGCGACGCCAGGCTGGCCGCAAAATACGGTGAGAATGGGCGGCAGCACGTAGCGGAGCGGTTCCTCATCACCCGATACTTACGCGACTACCTGAAGGTACTCGCCGATTTGCAGAGGAAGAGCGGATAGTAGTGCTGGGATCCGTCCCCACGACGCCAAAATCAATAGAAGCGTACCGTCCCGTCATCGGCGATAAGGCGACGGATGAGATCGTGCGCCTCGGACAGGCGCTGCGCGGCGCGCGGGTGCTGCACGTGAACGCGACGGCGTTTGGCGGCGGTGTCGCGGAGATCCTGGGCACGCTGGTTCCGCTGATGAACGACGTAGGACTCCAGGCGGACTGGCAGGTGATCAAGGGCGCCGACGAGTTCTTTAACGTCACGAAGGCGATGCACAACAGCCTACAGGGCATGTACTACGACTGGACGCCGGAGATGCGCGATATCTGGTTGAAGTACAACCAGCTCAACGCCGACCACTTCGACGAGCCATACGACTACGTGGTCATCCACGACCCGCAGCCGGCGGCAATGCCGACGTTTCTGCGGGAGCGGACGAGCGCGCGGACGGGCAAGTGGGTGTGGCGTTGTCACATCGACCTTACCGACGCACAGGTGCAGGTCTGGGACATGCTGCGGCCACACGTCGAGAAGTACGACGGCGCCATCTTTACGCTGGACAAGTATGTGAAGGACGACCTGGCCGGCCCCGAGGTATTCTGCGTGCCGCCGGCGATCGACCCGCTGAGCCCCAAGAACACGGAACTGCCGACGGAGACGATCGACGGCATCCTCGAACGTTACGGCGTCGATCCAAAGCGCCCGATGGTGACTCAGATCTCGCGCTTCGATCCGTGGAAGGACCCGCTGGGCGTGATCGACGTGTATCGCGCCGCCAAGAACGAGTTCCCGGATCTGCAGTTGGTGATGATCGCCTCGATGGCCAGCGACGACCCGGAAGGCTGGGACTGGTACGAGCGCACGGTGCGGCGCGCCGGGGAGGACTTCGATATCCACGTCCTCTCCAACCTGAATGGCGTCGGCAACGTCGAGGTGAACGCCTTCCAGCGCGCTGCTCGCGTAGTCATCCAGAAGTCGCTCCGGGAGGGATTCGGGCTGGTGGTGTCGGAGGCCCTCTGGAAGGGGCGCCCGGTCGTCGCCGGCAACGTCGGCGGCATCCCGATGCAGATTGCGGACGGCGAGACGGGATTTCTCGTGAACACGCCCGAGGAGTGTGTGGAGAAGCTGCTCTTCCTCCTGCGCGACCCGGAGGCGGCGGACCGGATGGGGGCGCGGGGCGTCGAGCATGTGCGCCAGAATTTCCTGACGACCCGCTATCTGCGAGACTACCTGCGGATATTCGCCAAGCTGGGGGGCGTGATGCTGCCAGAGCCGGCATCAGCCCAACGCATGTCCTGATAGGCAAGGTCGCTCCATGAAACGAGTCGTCGCGCTCATACTCGCCGGCGGACAGGGCGACCGCCTCAGCGTGCTCAGCGAAGAGCGCGCCAAGCCGGCCGTCATCTTCGGTGGGCGGTATCGCATCATTGACTTCGCCCTGAGCAACTGCGTGAACAGCGGCATCACCCGGGTGGGTGTGCTGACGCAGTACCGCCCGCGTTCGCTGAACGACCACATCGGCATCGGGCGGCCGTGGGATCTCGACCGGCAGGGCGGCGGCGTGACGCTGCTGCAGCCCTATCTCGGACGCGACAGCAGCGACTGGTACCGCGGCACGGCCGACGCGATCACCCAGAACATCTACTTCCTCGAGGAGACCAAGCCCGAGCTGGTGCTGATTCTCGCCGGGGACCACGTCTATCAGATGAACTACGACGCGCTGATCGCCTATCACCAGGAGAACAAGGCGGATGTGACGGTGCCGCTGTACGAAGTGCCGATGGCCGAGGCGCACCGCTATGGCGTCCTCTCCCAGGATGCGGAAGGGCGAATCGTCGAGTGGGAGGAGAAGCCGAAGAAGCCGAAGAGCAATCTGATCTCGATGGGCATCTACTGCTTCAACCGCGAGCCGCTGGTGGAGGCGCTGATTGCCGACTCGCGTGATCCGAACAGCAGCCACGACTTCGGACAAGACATCATCCCGCGGATGGTGCAGCAGGCAGGGGCGCGCGTGTTCGGCTGGAAGTTCGACGGCTACTGGCGCGATGTTGGGACGATCGAGTCGTACTACGACGGCAATATGGATCTGCTCGAAGACCTGCCGTCGCTGAACCTGTACGATCCGGAGACCCGCATCCGGACGCGCGTGACCGGATATCCCCCGGCGAAGGTCGGCTGGCGGGCCTACCTGCAGCGGTCACTGCTCGATCTAGGGTGCATCGTGAACGGGCACGTCGAACACTCCGTGCTGTCACCCGGGGTCTTCGTGGAAGAAGGCGCGGTGGTGCGGGACTCGATCATCTTTGACGACTGCCGCATCGAGGCGGGCGCGATCATCGAGCGATCCATCGTCGACAAGGAAGTGACGATCGGGAAGAACGCCTACGTCGGCTACGGCGACGACTTTTCGCCGAATAGCGAGCGCCCTGACATCGTCAACGGCGGCGTGACCATCGTCGGCAAGCGCGCGGTGATCGATCCGTACGTGCGCATTGGTCGCAACTGCGTCATCGGGGCCAACGTCCGCGTCGACAACCGCAACGCCGACGGCTACCTCCCCAGCGGCACGACCATCCGGGAGAAGGCGCAGGAGAATCCCTACAGGGTTTAGCTCGCAGACGTGACCGAAGTACAGAAGATGCTATCGTCCTTCATCGTCCGACTACGTCCAGGCGTGGCGCCCGTTTCACGCGGAACTATGACGGATCGCTGACTAAGAGCTAAGAGCTAACCGCGAAGAGCTAACATGACTTACAACGGCGCGTTCTCGTTTGTTCTCCACTCCCACCTGCCGTATGCGCGGATGGCGGGGAGGTGGCCGCACGGCGAGGAGTGGATCCACGAAGCGGCGGTAGACACGTACCTTCCGCTGCTCTCGGCCCTGCACGATCTGGCGGCGGAGGGCGTGCCTTTTCGGCTGACGATCGGCATCACGCCGGTGCTGGCCGAGCAGCTCGCTGACGCCGACGTGCTGCGCAATCTCGACGATTACCTCGACGACCTCCGTCTGCGCGCGGAGAGTGACATCGCCCGGTTCGAGCGCGACGGCGACGAGCAGCGGGGCGCCGTGGCGGTCTTCCATCGCGACCGCTTCTCGTGGCTGCTCGGCCAGTTCCGGAACCGCTTCGGGCGCGACATCATCGGCGGCTTCCGGTGGTTACAGGACAACGGATACGTCGAGCTGGCGACGAGCGCGGCGACGCACGGCTATCTGCCGCTGTTCGACCGCGACTCCTCGATCCAGGGGCAAGTGGCGACGGGCGTACGGACACACAAGCGGCATTTCGGACGCGCGCCTGAGGCATTCTGGCTTCCGGAGTGCGCGTACCGCCCGGCGCGCGATGGCCGCCCTGGCCTCGAGCAATTCCTCGCCGACAACGGGCTGACGACGTTCTTCGTAGAAACGCACACCATTCTGGGCGGCGACCCCGTCGGGAAGGCGGCGGGTGACGCCGTGGGCCGCTACGGCGAGATCGCGCAGCGGTACACGATCCCACGCAGCGGCAGTACGCCCCTGGCAGACAGGACGACGTTCCAGCCGTACTACGTACATGAGCCGCGCGTGGCGGCGATCGGACGCAACTATGCGACGGGTCGGCAGGTGTGGTCTGCCGACGATGGCTACCCCGGCGACTTCTGGTATCGCGAATTCCACCGGAAGGACGGCGAGAGCGGGCTGCACTACTGGCGCGTCAGCGGTCCACGCGTCGATCTGGGCGAGAAGTCGCTGTACCACCCAGGCCAGGCCTTCGACCGCATACACGAACACGCGGCACATTTCGTGTCGCTCGTGGAGCAGCAGGTACGGGAATTCCACGCCGCGAGCGGCAAGTTCGGTCTCGTCAGCGCCGCCTACGACACCGAACTTTTCGGCCACTGGTGTGCCGAGGGCGTCTCGTGGCTGCAAGAGGTGCTGCGACGGCTCGCGGTGAGTGAGACCGTGGCGCTGACCGCCGCCGCGCAGTTCGTGCGTGAACACCCGCCAGAGGAAGTGGTCGAACTGCCGGAGGGCTCGTGGGGGCAGCAGGGGACGCACTTCGTCTGGATGAACGCGGACACGCAGTGGATGTGGCCGCTGATCAATGCCGCCCAGCAGCGCATCGAGGAGATCGAGGCGCGACACGGCGGTTCCGCGAACCCCGGGGCGCTCGCACAACTGGCGCGCGAACTCTTGCTGCTGGAGTCGAGCGACTGGCCGTTTCTGATCACGACGGGGCAGGCGCGCCAGTACGCGGAACTGCGCTTTAACCAGCACGTCGAACGCTTCCACCAGCTCGCCGGTCAGATCGAGGCGGGGGCGGTTGATGCAGCCTTCCTGGCCGATCTGGTGGAGCGCGATAAGCTCTTTCCCGATATTGATATTCGCGACTTCGCAGAGTGTCAGAGCGCCTGAAGGGTTGCGGACAGTCCCACCCTGCTAAGGGACATGCACTGACGCTGTCCAGAGAAGATTCTTCGCTTGCGCTCGGAATGACAGCCTCACTGTCTGGCCACCGTCGGAGCGATCGCCGATCATTAGTGCAGGAGGACGGCCACCGGCATGTCGAAGATCTACTGGGCCACGCTGCTGCACTTCTACCAGCCTCCGATCCAGATCCCCGAAGTCCTGCGCAAGGTCGTCGTAGAGTCGTACCGGCCGCTGATCGAGGTGTTGGGCCAGTATCCGCACGCCAGGGTGACGGTGAACATCAACGGTGTCCTCACGGAGATGCTGTACGAGAGCGGCTACCAGGATGTGATCGACGGTCTGCGCGAACTGGCGCTGGCCGGCCAGGTGGAGTTCGTCGGCTCAGCGAAGTACCACGCCATCCTGCCTCTTGTTGATGCCGACGAGCAGCGGCGCCAGATCCGGCGCAACCACCTCACCAACAAGCACTTCTTCGGCGACGCCTACCAGCCGCGCGGCTTCTTTCCGCCGGAGATGTGTTTCAATCGGTCGTTCCTCGACGCCGTCATTGATTCCGGGCACGAGTGGGTGATCATGAGCGGCATGGGGTGCCCGGCGCCGTGGCCGACGAAGATGGTCTACCGGGCGAATTCGACTGACGGCAATAACATCAGTGTGGTCTTTCGGGACGATGTGTTGAGCAACAAGATCGCCTTCCAGGATCTCGACGGCAAAGGCTTCATCGACCACCTGCACGCCACGCAGGGTGATGATGGCGATATGTACATCGTCACGGCGATGGACGCTGAGACCTTCGGCCACCACATCGAGAATTGGGACCAGCTCTTCCTGGGCGAAGCCTACGAAGCAGTGACCCCGTACCCGGACGTCGTGCAGGCGCGGCCACTGGCGGCCACCACCCGCACCTTGCTCTCGACGATCCCCCAGGACGACTCAACCGCAGACCAGATCATCACGGTACAGGTCAGCGAGCTGCTGGCGCAGTTTCCAGCCGGTGCTGTCATCGAGCCGATACCTTCATCATGGAGCACGACACAGGAGGACCTGGATGCGGGCGCGCCCTACCCGCTCTGGCAAGCGCCCGGCAACCAGATCCACAAGCTGCAGTGGGAGCACGTCGCCATCTGCAAAGACCTGGTCGATCGGGCCCAATGCCTGGCCGACACCGAAATCAGCAAGCGCCATGCCGAGATCGCCCGCGGGCTGCTGGACCCGGCGCTGCATTCGTGCCAGTTCTGGTGGGCGAGCCGGCGCCCTCACTGGGACATCAATATGATCTCGCGCGGCCTTGCCCAGCAGGGCGAGGTGGTGCTGAACGCCTTTCGCGCGATCAACCTCAGCGAGGCGCCGGAGCCGGAAAAGCGGGAGGCCTACTACAGGGTGGTCGCCGCCAGCAACGTCCGCGGCAAGATCCGCGATCAGCTGTTCTGGGATTAGCAGCGCGGGGATGCAGACATGCGCGTTGTAGGGGCGAAGCCGACGACCTCGCCCTTATAACGCGACAGCCTCTTGTTCCTTGACCACTTCGGAGGCGGCCAAGAGCGTGCGCAGGAACTGGCGCACTTCGTGGGGATCGGACAGGCGGTAGGGGGCGATGCTGGGGCCTTCCCCCACACGGATGCAGATCGCGCTGGGCGGCAGGGCCGCGAAGAGGTCTTCGTCCGTCCGGTCGTCGCCGATGGCGAGAATCCGTGACCCCGGCGCGGCATCTGAGATGATCAGCGGCGCCACCGCGCCCTTGTTCACCCCCATCGGGCGCACTTCCACCACCTTCGACCCAGACAGCACCTCCATCGGTTCGTTGCTGAGCAGTTCAGCGAGCAGCAGCCGCAGCTCCTTCGCCTGCTGCTCGCCGAAGTCGCTCTCGTCGTCGATGAAGTCCACATTCACCAGCCGATGGTGCCAGGCGATGGAGGCGGTCTTTTCTTCGATAAAGCTGCCGCGTGTCGTAGAGGTGAAGTGCTCGAAGATCGGGCGCACCTTGTCCTTCAGGCGGGGCTGCACCGGTCGCAACAGCGTCCACGGCTCGTCGACATACAGGCGCGACCAGAGCCCGTGCTCCGCGTGCAGGCCCAGCGGCAGATGCCCCAGCCAGCGCTCCATCGATTGCCTCGCCCGCCCGGTGACGACATGAACGCGGGTGTCCGGCCGCGCCGCCAGGTCGGTGAGCAGCTGCAGCAGTTCGTCGTCCGGCTGCGCGGCATCCGGCGTGGAGCTGAACGGCAGGAGCGTGCCGTCGTAGTCCAGAATCAGGAGCAGCTTTGCTGTCGCACCGAGGCGGTGAGCGATCTGGAATGTATCTTCGACGGGCGCTGCCTCACGCGCATGCGCTTCCCGGCGAATGCGCCGCATCGCGTCGATGAAGGACTGCGCCCAGCGGTCGGCGTCGTGGCTCATCACCCGCAGCCGGAGCGCCCGCATGCGCGACCGCCGCTCCATATCGGGCATGAGCAATGCCTGGCGGAAGCGCTGCGCCATGTGGTCGACATCGTAGGGGTTGACGTGCAACGCTTCGCCCAGCTCCGCCGCCGCCCCCGCAAACTCGCTCAGTACCAGGACGCCATCGCGATCGGTGCGCGCGGCGACGAACTCCTTGGCCACCAGGTTCATGCCGTCTCGCAGCGGCGTCACCAGCATGACATCGGCAGCGCGATACAGCGCCGTCACTTCTTCCTCAGGGAGCGAGCGGTGCAGCGAGTGGATGGGCACCCAGCCCGGCGTCCCGTAGGTGCTGTTGATGCGCCCGACCAGTTCATCGATGCGCCGGCGGAGCTCCGCGTACGGCCCGACCTTCTCGCGCGAGGGCACGGTGATCTGAATCAGCCGAACCTGTTCGCGCAGGGATGGCTCGATCTGGAAGAGCCGCTCGATCGCCAGCAGGCGCCGCGGAATGCCCTTCGTGTAGTCCAATCGATCGATACCCAGAAGGATCTTCTTGTCACCACCCTCGCGCCGGATCTCTTCGGCCCGGGCGCGGACCTCCGGTTCTTCTGAGCGCCTTTCCCAGGCGTCAGCATCGATGCCCATGGGAAAGACCCCGAGCCGCACCTCGCGGCCATCCTCCAGGATGCGATCGACGGCGACATCGATGCCCAGCACCCGTCGCAGCGAAGTGGCGAAGTGCCGGAGATAGGGCGGCGTGTGAAAGCCGATGAGATCGGCGCCCAGCAACCCGCGCAGGATCTCGTCACGCCAGGGCAGCGCGCTGAAGACTTCCGAGGATGGAAAGGGGATGTGCAGAAAGAAGCCGATATTCGCGTCCGGCAACCGCTTGCGCAACATCTCCGGTAGCAACATGAGTTGATAGTCATGGATCCAGATCAGGTCGCCCGGCTGATAGTGCTCCACCACCGCATCGGCGAACTTATCGTTGACCTCGCGATACGTCTCCCAGCCGCGCGCTTCCGGCGGCAGTTGATCCACGAGATAGTGGAAGAGCGGCCACAGCACGCCGTTCGAGACGTCGTCATAGAAGCGCCGGATCTCCGTCTTGGAGAGATGCACCGGCACGCAGCGCAGTTCGGTCAGGCGGGCATCCAGCTCCGCCCGGCGCTTGGCCCGCATCTTGGGCAGATCCCCCGGCCAGCCGATCCAGAGCGACTCCATGCGTTCGTGCGGACCCCGCATGCCCGTGGCCAGGCCGCCACTGGAGCGCTCGACGTGGACGCCTGTTGCGTCGACGACGGCCGTGACGGGCAGTCGGTTGGAAACGAGCAGCAGCCGGCCACTGGTCTGACCTGTGAGCACGCCGTCGGCGGGCGATTGAGGAATCATGTGACCCGTGGTATCTCGCTTTCACGACGCATGCGCGAGGCCGCGGATGGACCCGCCCAACAAGGCGCCGGCTCTCATGTGCCTACGAGGTTAGCTGTCGGGTTCGGTCTGAGAAGCTGACCTACGCGCCAATCGGCGAGATTCACCCCGCGTCTGGTTCCCCCGCTCCGCTGTTGGTGCGGATTCGGCCATATGTGTTGGGCACAGGGTAACAAACGCGGCCTGCCCCTGTTTCTTCAACATCAGCCGCCAAGAGGCGTTTTAGATACGCGATTCGCCACATCATCTTCGCCGCGACGGGTATTTTGTGAGATAATCCGCGCCATGGCTGCTTCCGCGAAGGCGATGGTGCAATATGGTGTCCGCGATCTGCGGGCGGAGGAACTACCGCTGCCCCGGCTCGGGCTCGATGACGCGCTGCTTCGCGTCGAAGCCTGCGGCATCTGCGGCAGCGACTACGAGCAATTCGACGGCGCCCTTCGCGTGCCCTACCCGGTGATCCCGGGCCACGAGCCGGTCGGGGTGATCGACCAGATCGGCGATGAGGCGGCCCGCCGCTGGGGAGTATCGGCCGGTGATCGCGTGGCGGTGGAGGCGTTGCTTCCGTGCGGCCACTGCCCGTCCTGTGTGCAAGGCAAGTACGGCATGTGCCGCGGCGGGGACGCGATGCCCGTCTACGGCTTTCGGCCGACCTCGCTGGAGCCCGGGCTCTGGGGCGGGTACGCGACGCATCTGTACCTCCCGCCGCACGCGCTGGTACATCGCATGTCGAAGGACGTACCGGCCGAGCTGGCGGTGTTGTTCAACCCGCTGGGTGCCGGATTCCGCTGGGCCGTGGAGATGCCGCGGCTGTCCGTTGGAGAAACGATCGTCGTGCTGGGGCCGGGACAGCGGGGGCTCGCCTGCGTCATCGCCGCAAAGGCCGCCGGCGCCGGTACGGTCATCGTCACCGGCCTGACGCGCGATGCGCGCAAGCTTGAGCTGGCCCGCCAGTTCGGCGCCGACCACGCGATCGATGCCGAGCAGGCTGATCCGGTCCGCGAGGTACGCGCGATCACAGGTGGCCAGGGAGCGGACGTGGTCGTGGACGTGACGGCGTACGCCGTGGAGGCGGTCACGCAGGCCATCGACCTGGCGCGGCGCGGTGGCCGCATCGTCCTCGCCGGCACCAAAGGCCCGCGCCCCGTCCCCGACTTCCTCAGCGACCGCGTCGTCCAGAAGGAGCTCACGATCGTGGGCGCCTTTGGCGTCGACTGGCGCTCCTACGAGCAGGGCATTCGCCTCGTCGAGCAGCGCTGGCAGGAGTTGGCGGCGATGCACACCCACACCCTCCCGCTCGCCGAGGCGGAACGCGGCCTCGAGCTGCTCGCCGGTCGCGTGGAAGGCGAGGAAGCAATACACATCGCCCTCATCCCGTAGGTGAGACCCACTTCGCGTTTTCGGACGGAAAGGAACTGCAATGACTGACGACGCCGCGGCGGCAAACATCCGAAAGATGGCCCGGGTCATCGAGAACATGCCGTACGCCAAACACCTGGCGATGGAGTTTGTCGATGCGGGGGAGGGCTGGGCCCGCTTGCGCATGCGCTACCAGGACGAGAACAGCACCGCCATGAAGGCCCTCCACGGTGGCGCGATCTCGTCGCTCCTCGACACGACAGGCGCGATGGCCGCCTGGACGACGGCGGAGATCGCGACGCCCAAATACTTCGGCTCCACGGTCGGGATCAACGTCAACTATCTGTCCGGTGCAATCGGCGAAGATATCATCGCGGAGGGTCGCGTGCTGAAGCGCGGCAAAGAGATCATCTACACCGACGTCCGGGTGACCAACGAGCAGGGCAAGCTCCTCGCCCAGGGCACCGTCACCTACCGCATCATCGAACGCGCCTGAGCCGCCCATGTCATGAGCGCGAGGACGACCGTTTCAGATCAGGAGCGCGGGCGACGAAGTCCTGACGTATGTCACGGCCCTCGCCCACAGGCATGCGTACATGCGCCAAGGCGCGTAACTGGAACGCGCGCCCGGTCACGCTTTCGCCTCGAAGATGAACTCCGCCTCGACGCTGGCGCCCATCGGCAGTTCCGCCATCCCGATGGCCGATCGTGCGCCCAGGCCCAGGTCGCCGAAGATGTCGCGCAGCAGCTCTGACGCCCCGTTCGCGACCGTCGGCTGGTCGCCGAACCCTTCCGCCGACGCGACGAACACGGTCGCCTTCACCACGCGGGCTACGCAATCGAGCGATCCCAGCTCCTGCCGTATGACGGCGAGCGCCTGGATCGCGCAGCCCCGGGCCGCCTCCCGTCCCTGCTCGACGCTCACGCCAGACCCCAGCTTTCCGGGATGCATGATCTTGCCCTCGATGACGCCGATCTGGCCGGAGACGAAGAGCAGATCGCCACTACGTACGCACGGCACATAGGCCCACCGTGGTTTCGCTACTTCCGGCAGCGCGATCTTCAGCTCGGCAAGCCGTTCTTCAGGGGTAGACATCAGGCGCCTCCAGCGTGTGGATTCACGTGCGATTGCTGCCGCACGATAGCATTCATCGGCGATTTGAAGTGGCGGTCAGGGATGAAGGAACGGGCGGCGCCCCAGGGCTGCGCGATGCCCCGGCTGGCCGCAGCGCCGTTTTCTACGGCGATGGCAATTGATCAGTTTCTGGATGAATCTTTAACAAATCGCCGCACGGGGCTTAACAGCGCACCCGTAACATAGTCCTTGTAGGTAACAGCGCTGCGGCCATGCTCCCCCGGCCGTAGCGCTGTTTCTTTTTGTTTTCGTCCGTTGCTCGGCGATGCCCGCAGCCCTTACTCGACGATGATTGTGGCGGAATACGGCACCTGGTCGAACGTCCCCATGATGTACGACGAGATGGTGTAGCTGCCGCTCTTCTTGAACCGCACGAGCACGTCGTCTGACTGACGCGGGGAGATCCGGGCCGTGACGTTAGGGGCGATCGTCGGGGCGGGGCCGCTGTCGTGGTTGGAGGAGAGTTCCGGAAACTGCTCCACGTACTCGCTCTCCAGGATGATCCCGCGTTCGTCCGCGCTCTGATTGTCGAACCGGAGGCTGACGATCTGGCCGCGCTTTATGAGCACCGCGGGAGGCGACATGTGGTCGTCGAACAGGCCAAAGATGACCTGTGGCGCCGGCCCGGAGTTTGCGTTGCCACCGGTTACCTGCGCGATCACGAAGAAGCCCGTCACCGCAAGGATGACGAACGCCGCAAGCGCGCCCAGCGTGTATTTCAGCACTAAGAAAACTGCTCGTCCGGCGGGTGGCGTGACTGCACCAAGCCTATCGAGATCGCCCCTACCTGCACAAACGCCAGAACGGCGCACCCGTAACACGTAGGGCGAGGTGTTCCACCCACTCCCGCCCCGCCCGACAATGCCAGCTCCGCCACCTCCATCGACACCGTCGACGCCCCCCCGCATGTACCGCCTCGTCAGCCACAGCGAAATCGACCGCCGCCGGCCACAGTGAGGCCTTCGCTCTGCCGAACGCTACACTTGTACATCGTGGCACCCCCGGCAAGATAGTGAGCATATGAGCCCGACCGTCGATCTCATCACCCGCAACCTCGACGAAGTCCTCACCCGCGAGGACCTCGAGCGGCTCATCGCCACCGGCACCCCCCTCCGCCACTACATCGGGTTCGAGATCTCCGGGAAGATCCATCTCGGCACGGGGCTGGTCTGCATGGGCAAGATCAAGGACTTCGTGGACGCCGGCGTCGACTGCACCATCTTCCTCGCCGACTGGCACTCCTGGATCAACGACAAGCTTGGCGGCGACCGCGAGGTCATCCGCCGTATGGCGACGGAGTACTTCGCCGAAGGGCTGAAGGCCTCCTTCCGCTGCCTCGGCGGCGATCCGGCAAAACTCACCTTCGTCCTCGGCAGCGACCTCTACCACCACAACGACAGCTACTGGGCCTCTCTCATCGACGTCGCCAAGGAGACCTCGCTGGCCCGCATGCAGCGCAGCATCACCATCCTCGGACGCAAAGAAGGCGAGTCGGTCGACTTCGCCAAGTTGGTGTATCCGGCGATGCAGGTCGCCGACATCTTCGAACTCGGCGTGAACATCGCCCACGCCGGCATCGACCAGCGCAAGGCGCACGTGATCGCTCGCGACGTCGCCTCCAAGCTCCGCGTGAAACCGCTGCGCGATGCAAAGGGCGAGCAGATCAAGCCCGTCTGCGTCCACCATCCGTTGCTGCTCGGCCTGAACAAGCCGGCCGTCTGGCCGCCACAGGAGGGCGCTGACGTGGCGGAGATCTTCGCCTCGATGAAGATGGCGAAGTCGGTGAAGGCGTCGGCGCTGTTCGTGCACGACAGCGAGGACGAGATCCGCACGAAGGTGAAGAAGGCCTTCTGCCCGCCCGACCAGCCGAAGTTCAACCCGATGCTCGACTGGGTGCGCAAGCTCATCTTCGCCCGCGCGAGCGAGTTCCGCATCGCCCGCAGCGAGGCACACGGTGGCGATCTGCGGTTCACCTCGCCGGAAGAAACGGAGGAGGCCTACAGCACCGGCGCCCTACACCCGGCCGATCTCAAGAACGGCATCGCCGACTGGCTCGTCGACACTCTGCGCCCCGCCCGCGAAGCCTTCGCCTCGCCCGAAAAGCAGGCGCTGTTGGCGGAACTCGACGCGCTGGTAAGTCGGTAGCCCGCTACCCAACGGCGTGATTCAACTCACCCGATGAGCCGCATCCGCTCCCGAAACTCCCGCCGGATGAAAGCGGGCGCGTACCGAATATACGTCCGCTGCCGATCCTCCGGCAGCGCGAAGAAGCTCCCGACGACCGTGCCCGTACATAGGCTCGCTCCGCATGCACACGGCCAGGAGCTGCCGTCGAAAGCGTTCAGGCGATAGTCGATGGTGATCTCCTCACCCGCGGCGATCGCCCTCCAGGCGAAGACCTTCACCCCGCTGCGCATCGCGTTCGGATCGCAGCAGTGGTTGAGGTAGGCGCCGGGCGGCAAGATGACGGCGAAACGGTCGCGGCCCAGCTCGGTGAGATGCATCTGGTCTTCTGGCGACAGCGCGGCGATCCCGCGTTCGTCGACGATCTGTCCGTGACGCCGCCGAAAGATGAACTCGCCGCGCGCGAAGGATCGGCGGGCGAACACACCGAGGCCTTTCACGCCTGCTGTTCGTACTTCAACGTCTTCAATCACGGTTGGGACCTCCCATTGGAGATTCGATCATTTAAGCGGCACCGTTGAAGTGCGACGCCCGTGGAGGTTTAGCTCTTAAGTAGCGCGGATCGCTGCTTACTCACTTGGCGATAGTGACCATTCCAGGTTCTTTCATCGTCGGCGGGCCTAGTGGCCGCTGGTGCATGAACCCGCATAGAAAGTTCATGCACCTTGTCGTTCAGGGCCTTCCATCTCACTGGATCGTCATTGCGTTCGATTCTCTCAAAGCTGCCGAGGGTCTTCTCGCGATGACAAGTCGAGCATAAGACTTGAAGATTCGCAGGTTCGTTGATGTCGCCGAGAAGGACGTCGTTGACGTGATCGATCTCAGTCCCCGGCTGACCGCAACGCCTGCAGGTGTGAGTGTCACGGGCGAAGATCTCTCTCCTCAGTTTGTCCGGCAGTCGGCGTTCACGTTCCGGGTAGCCGCCGCCGAGGATGAAGGCTAGCTTAATTTCCAAGGCCTCCTGTACATCCGCTTGAGCGACTCGACCGTCAGCATGGACAGATCGGGCATACCGCACGTACTTGGCCTCTTCTCGGCAGACGGCCGAACAGAACAAATACGGTGGTGCCGCGTTCTTCAGCTTGGCTCCGCAGTTACAACAGTCGATCTTAGGTGCCGCCATATCCCGAGGTTACGCCGTTGCGACGACGCCCCGCAAGTGTTACTGAGCGAGGACTGCCCCGGTGTCGCACGACGACCGTGCGGACCTAAAGCTCCGCCGCTACCTACAGGAGTCGCGGCATCTGCGCAGGCTCGCGGTCGTGCGCGGGGGCCAGGCACCCAGGATCATCGTTCTTGACCGAGTTCACGCGCGCCGATACCTCCGTCGCGACCAGCGCGTCGAGCGGCGCCGGCGCCAGCAGCGAGTGCAGCTCCTTCGCGTACGTCGCCCGCTGCTTCTCCTCCGGCGGCACGAACAGCCACTCGTCCAGGCGATCGCGGGGGAGCAGGACCGGCATACGGTTGTGAACGGGCTCCACCGTCGCGTTCGCTTCCGTCGTGAGGATGGTGAAGGTGCGCATCCACTCGCCGTCCGCCGGATTCCGCCACGATTCGTACAGTCCGGCGAACAGCACCAGCTGACCGGATGTCGGCGGATGAAACCACACCGGCTGCCGCGCGTCCTTGGGCCCCACCCACTCGAAAAAGCCGTCGGCCGGCACCGCACAGCGCCGTAACTCGAACGCCTCACGGAACGCGCGCGTGGTCATCGCCGTCTCGCTGCGAGCATTGATTTGGCGAAACGCGCCCTTGGCGTCAGCCGCCCAAGAGTTCACCAGCCCCCACTTCGCCGCCAGAAGCTGCCGTCGCTCGTATTTCGTCCGCACGATCCAGTGCTGATCCGTCGGAGCGATGTTGTACCGCGGCCGGTAGACGGGCCGGTCATCTGACGCCTCGGCATCCAGCTCCTCCGCCAGCTCATCGAAGTTGTCCTTAGTCAGCGTAAATCGCCCGCACATGGCCTCATTGTAGCCCCCATAGCCTCCTATTCCAGATTCAGATCGGGCGGCTAGTAAGAGATCCGGCGCCCGCTGGTCTAACTCAGGAAGAAGGCAAGCATTCAGGAGGAATCACCATGGCGACCAACGACAACGGCATCAACCTAATCGACGAGCAGCACGAGAAGAACGACGGGCGCAAGGCCTTGGCGCTGGGCACCCTGGTGGCCCTCGGCGTGGCCGGGGCGATGGGCCTCGGCTTCATCCTCAGGGGCGACGGCGCCCCCACTGGCGAGGTCCTGTCCGGCCAGACGGAGCCCACGCGCATCGTTCGCACCACCCCCACGACGGCAACCGGCCAGCAGGGTGGGCCGCAGGAAGAACCATCCCCTCAGACCGGGGGACACGGCGAGGACAGCGCCGCCACCGACGGCGACGGCGAGGCCGTCGAGCCACCGCCACCGACGAACACGCCTGCCCCGACCGGCACGCCCGTGCCGCCAACGGAGACGCCTGTCCCGCCGACCGAGACCCCGACCAACACCCCCACCGCCACCGCCACCCCGAGCGGCGAGTGCGCGTTCTGCCCCGACCTGGATCTCGTCCTCATCGACTTCTTTGCGCCGGTGTTCGAGTCGGGCGGCCGCACCCACTGCCCCGAGGGCACGATCGTCGCTGTCACCTTGAACGAAACTGCGGACATCTGGGTCGCGTACACGTTCTTCGGTGCTGACCAGGCGACGAGTGTCCAGCACGGAACCTTTGTCA